>Ga0102944_1000378_pt1 | contig 35007 bp, 24 predicted proteins | sample SalPonD_shore_MG_FD_78172 | JGI IMG/M metagenome (GOLD analysis project Ga0102944, IMG submission 78172) | Salt pond soil microbial communities from South San Francisco under conditions of wetland restoration - Salt Pond MetaG... | ecosystem: Environmental > Aquatic > Marine > Intertidal zone >... | reverse complement strand
GCCGCGCCGCCTCCGCGTACTTCTCTACGCGTCTTGGTCTGGACGATTTCCCTCACTATCTCATGGTTGGACCGGGAAGCAAGGAGCTCATATTTGACGTACAGCTTGCCGTTGAAGGGGATCTGCTTTTCCCGGTGCCCTCCTGGGTGAGTTATATTCCCCAGACCCTCATTACCCGTGATTCCGTGATAAAAATCGATACGGACGCTTCGCAAAGTTATCGTCTCCAGCCGGACAAACTGGAAGCGGCAATTTCAGACGCGAGAGCCCGCGGGCTCAATCCGACAAAGCTCATACTAAATTATCCTAACAACCCTACCGGTTTCTCCTACGGGCCTGACGCGCTTCGAGCACTTGCTCGAGTATGCCGGCGCCACCGTATTCTTGTGATCTCAGATGAAATATACGGGCTCGTTTCCTACCGTGCACCACATCAGAGCATAGCGCGCTACTACCCTGAAGGCACCGTGGTAACCACCGGGCTTTCCAAGCATCTTTCACTTGGCGGATACCGGCTGGGGATGGCGCTGGTCCCTTCGCATCTGAAACGGCTCATTGAAGTGCTGCGTTCCATTGCGAGCGAGACGTTCTCAGCGGTTTCAGCTCCCATACAGTTTGGGGTGATGGCTGCCTTTGAGCATGGCCGGGAGGTGGAAGGATATATTCGTGAATGTACGGATATTCATCGTATCGTTACCCGCTACACGTGGCGGCGTATCAGGGAGCTCGGGATTTCATACGGGGAGCCGGAAGGCGCATTCTACCTTTATCCTGACTTTTCTCATTTCTCAGACAACCTGAAATCCCGATACGGTGTGACTACCTCGGAAGAACTGGCAGAGCAGCTTCTGCACGTCGCCTCTGTGGCAACGCTTCCGGGGACCGCCTTTGGGGACCAGCCTTCCCGGCTTCGGCTCCGCATTTCTACCGTGGACTATAATGGAAGGGAGGCTCTCCAACTGCGTAGAGCGTTTCCTGCGGATCTGCGCGATGTCGATGAACGCGCCTTTGTCCAGCGTGCGTGCCCGCGCATGAGAACGGCATGCGACAGGCTTCACTCATTCTTTAGGTGAGAGACTCCCGCCTGGCAGCAGGGCCGTAATGTCTTCAGAACTGACTGCTTCTTTGAAGTGGAAACCCTGCAGCGTCCTGCAATTGTGCTCCCGGAAGTAGTTCCACTGTTCCCGTGACTCCACACCTTCGGCCACAATATCCAGCTGAAGGGAGTGGGCAAGTCCAATGATGGCATTGACGATCTTCTCATTGTTGCGGGAAAACAGCTCTGAAACAAAGGACAGGTCAATCTTAATGATGTCTGCGGGAAGCTTTGAAAGATAGGTAAGGGAGGAGTAACCGGTACCAAAGTCATCAATGGCTATGGTGAGGCCGGGGTAGCGCTCCTTGAGGGCAAGCATTTTTTCAATGGAGCTTTCCGGGGCACTCATGATACACGTCTCGGTAATCTCCAGCTTGAGGTTGGAAGGTGTAATGCCGGTAGCCTCAATGATACTCCCAATTACCTCCACCAGGTTCTTCTGCTCAAACTGCCGCGGCGAGAGATTTACGGAGACGTAAAGCTCCGGATAGCCGGATTCGTTCCACCGCTTTGCATCGCGGCACGCTGTTTCAAGTACCCAGTTTCCCAGCGGAATAATGAGCCCCGTTTCTTCGGCCGGCGGTATAAACAATGAAGGAGGAATGTTGCCGCGAACCGGGTGGTTCCATCTCAGGAGTGCTTCCACACCCTTAATATATCCGTCCGCGTCCACAAGCGGCTGGTAAAAGAGGCGAAATTCTCCGGAGTCCAGTCCTGTTCTGATTCCCTGCTCAAGTTGCCACCGCTGCGTTGCCCGCCTGTCCAGCGACTTGCTGTAGTAGGCAAACCGGTTCTTGCCCGCCTCTTTTGCGCTGTACATTGCCAGGTCAGCAGCTTTTGTCAACGTTTCAACGCTGTTTCCGTGGGCCGGAACTATTGCAATGCCTATGCTCACGCCAACAGTCACCGCCTGGCCGTGTCCTGAACCGTTTCCCAAAATGAAGGGACGCCTGATTGCCGTCAGGATCTTGTTGGCCACAAGACCTGCGTCCCGAGGATCCTGTTTCAGGTTAATGAGTACCACAAACTCGTCCCCGCCAAAGCGATAGACCGAATCGCTTTCACGCAGGGTCCGGTGAAGGCGGCGCGCCGTTTCAACCAGCAGTTCGTCACCCGCATCGTGGCCGAGGGTGTCATTTACCTGTTTGAATCCGTCCAGATCCAGGAACATGAGCGCGCCGGTGCGAGCAACGGCCATCCTTTTAGATATTTTCAGAAAGTCGCTCAGGTCAGCGGTGAACAAATCGCGGTTTCCAAGACCCGTGAGCTGGTCGTGGAACGCAAGGTGACGTAATCTACGCTCTGCGTTCTTCCTCTGGGCGATATCGCGCACAATGCAGGTCAGTGTGCGTCCTCGAAAGTCTTTCGCGTTTCCAAAAGACATCTCCATGGGAGAGATGCCGCGGTTCTTGTTTTTTCCGAGTACTTCCAGCGAGTTCCGCAAGCCAATCCGGGCACGGTCCTGATCATCCACGTAGAAATATTTGCGAATTTCATCTTCATGACGACCGAATACGCCAGGGGGAAAAAGCACCCAGAACGGTTTGCCTATCAGCTCCTGCGGTTCGTACCCAAAGGTCGATGTAACTGCGGAGTTGGCGAAAACGATAGTAAACGATTCATCTATGCGGACAATTGCTTCAGTGATGGTTTCAGAAAGCGCGTCATAGTTGTCCATGCTCTGCTGCAACTGTTCGAGCAGGCTCCGGTGTGATGAGAGATCTCTCATCACAATGACGCCGGTGAGAGCCCCGTCCGCGCTGGCATAGCTGGACATGACGCACTCCATGGAGACACGTCCTTCCTTGCGGTGGCGGACTCGGCAAAGAAGCAAATCACGCGGAGTAGACACCTGCGCCTTGCTGCCGTTTTCCTGGATGCTGTGGAGGCGGGCCCGAAAGAGATCCCGGTATTCATCGTCAATAAAATTTGTAAAAGAGGCATCTACTGCATCAGTGTAGCCAAATCCGAGAATGTCCGAGAACGCGGCATTGACGTTTATGATCACCCCGCCGTGATCCACCTCTGCTACCGCATCTGAGGTTGTATCGATCATTTCCTGCACGTCTTCAATACCAAGATGATCCGTGAGCCGAACCGGATATCCCTGAATGATACGTTGCACTACCGTTTCGAAGAGGGATTCGGATGTGGTGGTTTTTGATTCTTCGCTCTCGTGCAGGCTGCGGGCGGAACGGTAATGTCTTACTGCATTTGAGACCACCGAAAGACGATCTTCGAGCCTGGAAATGATAGTACCAATCCGATCCGGAGGTGAGGAGAATGTTGAACGTTCTTCCATCAGTGCACCTTTCTCTTCATTAGATCGGCGCGAATCAGTCTCCAGGTTACGCTCTTTTCCCAACCAATTGCCGGAAGATACGCTGGAATGAGTGGTCAGACAGTGGTATACTCGCCGCCAAACGGAGGCAGTATGGACGGAACATCGCGAAGCAACATCAAACCGGGTCTTCGCGTCCGGGTGGTTCAAAAAGCAGATCAGAGAAGCGGTCGTCTCACCGAGGGGGTAGTGAAGAATATTCTTACCAATTCCGCGCGCCATCCGCACGGTATCAAAGTGCGACTGGCAAGCGGAGAAGTTGGGCGGGTTAAGGAGATTCTTTAGGAATGGCAGATCTTGCTCCCGGAACACGCCGCGGATACCGCTGGCTGGATCTTGTTACCGCCTCCTTTGTGGCCGTCCTGCTCATATCAAACATTGCTTCCACAAAGATACTTGATTTGGGGCCGTTCACCTTTGACGGCGGCACAATTCTCTTCCCGGTTGCCTATATCTTTGGAGACATTCTTACAGAAGTATACGGATACGCAACCTCGCGCCGCGTGATCTGGACTGGTTTCTTCTGGATAGCCGCGGCCGCGCTGGTGTTTGCCGTGGTTGATGCGCTTCCGGCGGCGAACGGCTGGGTGCTACAGGAAAGCTATCATGCTATCCTCGGCCAGACGCCGCGCATAGTTGCGGCAAGCATGGTAGCGTACTTTTCGGGAGAGTTTGCCAACAGCTTTGTGCTCGCGCGCATGAAGATATTGACCCGGGGAAAGTGGCTCTGGACTCGAACCATTGGCTCCACGCTGGTTGGCGAGGGGCTGGACACGGTGCTTTTCTTGGCCGTTGCGTTTCTGGGCGTTCTGCCGCTTCCGCTTCTTGGTGCGGTCTTTCTTTCAAACTATGTGTTTAAAGTTGGGATAGAGATCGTATTTACTCCGGTCACCTATCGTCTGGTAGCCGTATTGAAAGCGTCCGAGAAGGAAGATTTTTACGACTACCATACAAACTTCAATCCCTTCGTCTCACGAAACACTGAGTAACCGTTTGCTATGATTCGGTTGAGCGGGCAAGAAGCCGTGATGCCGCCGCGTTTCCCTCAACGGTGATGCGTTCTTCATCCATTCCCGTGAGTAGTCCGTTTCTGACCGCCACCCTTCCGTTTACAATGGTGTACTCCGTCTGATGCGAGATACCTGCAAAGATGAGGGCTGCCGCCGGATCCGCGAGCGCACCGGTGTAATCAAGCCTGTTCACGTTAAACGCCGCCACGTCGGCCGCCCATCCCGCAGCAATAGTGCCCACTGTGTCAAAGCCAAGGACGCGAGCGCCGTTCATGCTTGCCATCTGAAAAATATCGGCTGCGGAGATTGCATCTGCGCCGTAGCGCACGCGCTGCAACAGGAGGGTGTTTCTCATTTCTCCCAGGAAGTCTGAGCTGTCATTTGAGGCCGAGCCGTCCACGCCGAGCGCCACCGTTACCTTCTGATCCTTCATCTCCCGCACACGCGCTATTCCTGAGCCAAGCCGCATATTGGAAGAGGGACAATGACTGACCGCGGTTCCCGTATTGGCAAGAGTGGCAAGTTCGTCATCATTGAAAAAGATACCGTGCGCGTAAAAAACGTCCGGACCAATGAACTCGCATTCTTCCATGAGCTCAAGTGGTCGCTTTCCGTGATGCTCCAGGCAGTACGCCTCTTCATCCAGCGTTTCTGCAAGATGAGTATGCATTCGGATGCCGTGCTTTCGCGCCAGACGTGCAGTTTGCTTCATGAGCTCTGGAGTGACCGAAAAGGGGCTACACGGGGCAAGCGTGATGCGCCGCATGGAAAAGGAAGATGGATCATGATAACGTTCGATGACCCGTTCACAGTCACGCAGTATTTCTTCTTCCGTCTGTACTACGGAATCCGGAGGCAGTCCGCCATCCTTTACGCTTCGTGACATGGAGCCACGTGACGGTGCAAAGCGTATTCCCAGCCTGGCTGCAGCCTCAAATTGAATACCCATCAAGTCGCCGGTAAACGTTCTGGGATAGAGATAGTGATGATCAGTTGTTGCAGTGCAGCCGGTCTTAAGAAGCTCTCCTACGGCAATCAAGGTGGCCAGGCGGACGGCCTCCTCATCAATGTGCTGCCACACCCCGTAGTGATAGACCAGCCAGTCAAAGAGTTTTGCGTTTTGCGCCGCAGGGAGATTACGGGTGAGTGTCTGAAAAAAATGATGATGCGTATTCACAAATCCGGGCACCACCACCAGATGCGTACAATCTATCACCTCCGCGTGCTGCGGCACTTGAATTTCCGGCGAAAGCCGGGAAATCGTTGGCCCCTCAATGAGAATATCCCAGCCGTGCCCGCCGTTCTCAACTTCCGGCGAGACTATGTGGTAACAATCTTTTAGCAAGATCATATTTCCCATCCTGCCATCCGGTTAAACTCATTGATTCGGGCGTCAATGTTCTCCGCCTCACCGGAGACGTTCCAGTATTCGCGCCATTCGTGCCATTGCCTGTTCAACTCTTCAAGCGCTTTGCCCTGCTGTTCTATCCAGGTGTAGTACTTCAAGTTGTGAATTCGGCGGCGCTCGGTGTGCGTGAGTTCCAGGAGATTATCACTCGCGAGACTTTGAAGCGCCTCGAAGTCTCTCGCTGCGCTCTCTGTACCGTAAGCCCCTTCCGATTCAAGTTCATCCAGGCGTGATCCGTAGAGCTCCATGGAGTCGGTGAACACGGTGAACACTACGTCATGTTCAGTAAGCTCGTAGTAACGGGCAAATTTTATCGCAGCAAGCAGGTTTCCAATGGAAGAGATGCCAAGCAGGTCGAGCCGGTTGACTGTCTCTGCGGGGGCGCCGTGTCGGATCAGGTATTCCCGACCGTCAGGATGATTAAAAAGGCGAAGCAGCCTGACCACCGTATTATCATCAACAGCGATAACCATGTCCGTGTTTCTCACATTGTGAATCCACGGAATATGTTTGTCGCCAATCCCTTCAATTCTGTGCGCCCCAAAACCGTTTTCCAGAAGAGTAGGGCATTGAAGCGCCTCCGCAACGGCGAGCCGCACTCCGGGCAGGTGATCCTTGAGATAATCCGCTGCACCAAGTGTTCCGCCGGAACCGGAAGAGAGCACTACACCGGCCACGGCCGCCCCTTCTTTTGCTGCTGCCGCCGCGACTTCCTGCATGGCAGGCCCCGTCACTTCATAGTGCCAGAGCCGGTTCCCGAGCTCTGCAAACTGATTGAAGATAACTACATCATCGCGTTCCACGGCAAGCTCGGCGCACTTATCAAAGATCTCTTTTACGTTACTCTCACTTCCCGGAGTTGCGATGACCTCTCCTGCGATATTTCGCAGCCACTCAAACCGTTCCCGTGACATTCCTTCCGGCAGAATGGCTATTGACTGGCAACCTAAAAGTGCCGCGACATACGCGCCGCCCCGGCAAAAATTGCCGGTTGACGGCCACGCGGCTTTTTGGGTAAGCGGGTCAAAGCGGCCGCTCACCAGTTCAGGCACCAGGCAGCCAAAGGTGGCGCCAACCTTGTGCGCGCCGGTGGGAAACCACTTGCCCACCAGTGCCATAATACGCGCCGGCGTGCCGGTCAGAGAACTCGGCAATTCAACGTAGTTGACCGATCCAAATCCGCCACCTGACGGGACGGGCTCGTTCTTCCAGGTAACTCGGAACAGGTTGCGCGGGTGCACATCCCAGAGCCCAATTCCGGAAAGCTCATCACGGATGGCGGACGGCACGCTCGTCGGGTCCCGCATCTGTCCAAACGTGGGGATGAGAATGTTTCTTTCGCGACAGTACTGGGCAGCTGCTTTTTGTGTTTTCTTGTCTACAGGGAGCTGTGTCATGGTGTCTCCAAATGGCGCGCAAGCAGGTTGCCAGCTGCGTGACGAAAGAGCGCGAGCGCCGTGTGCTTTCGGTATCGGGCGGTGGAACGCTGGTCATCTATGGGAACAATCAGGGGGCCGTAGGATGCTGCAGCTTCAGCTGCAATGGCGGCCAACTCTTTCCGCCCGGCGTGGACGAAGAACTGTTCTATTTCCGGGACGCGTACTACGGTGGGGGCAACCCCGCCAAAGGCAACCGCAATGCGTTCCACCCTGCCGCTCGTGCATTTTGCGCAAATCTGAAGCGAAAGTTTTGAGAGACTGTTTGAGCGGCGCGAAGCAACTTTCCGGTAAAATGTAAAGTCCCAGGACGAAGACGGTATGATCACACGGGTAACAAGCTCATGCGGCTGAAGCAGGGTGGTGCCGGGGCCGGTTACAAATTGTGAAACCGGAATTTCCCGATCCTCCGCGTTCCGGGCAAGCACCACGTGCGCGTCACTGAGGTACAAAAAGGGAAGTAGATCTGCGGCCGGGGACGCGTTACAGATATTGCCTGCAATAGTTGCGCGATTACGGATTGCCGGGGAGGCAAATTCCGAAATTACCGCTTTCAATGCGTCCGGTGCCGCGGGTGCTGCCGAGAGCTGAGAAAGCGTAGCTGCCGCGCCAATTTCCATCCCGTGATCGGTTCCCGTGATCTCCCGCAACTCCCGGAGATGGTCCAGGAAAAGCACCTCTTCATGCACAGCCGGGTCACCCACCATGAGGTCCGTTGCTCCCGCAACAGGCAGCACCTCGCGTTCACCGCGGATGTGAAGCGCCCCGGCGAGGGTAGGCGGGCGGTGGCCTTTCATTGCTTCTTCTCCGGGATGCGGCCTGCACTCTTTACGGCCTCTATGATCCCGGTGTAGCCGGTACAGCGGCACAGGTTGCCTGAAAGTGCGACTCGAATAGCTGCGTCAGCAGGACTTGGATTCTCTCTTAGCAGGGCGGCTGAGGCAATCATGAAACCGGGGGTGCAAAATCCGCACTGAACCCCGCCATGCCTTCCAAACGAATCTTCAAGTGTGCTATAACGCGCTGTGTCCCGCAGTCCCTCGATGGTGGTGACACTGGCCCCTTCAAGGGAGCCGGCCGGCAGCAGACATGAGTTCACAACCTCTCCGTTAAGAAGTACCGCACACGCCCCGCATTCACCCTCACCACATCCTTCTTTGGTGCCGGTCAGTCCGGGTTGCGCACGCAAAATATCGAGAAGCCGCGTAAGCGGCTCCGTCTCAACACTGACGGTTGTGCCGTTGACCTGAAACGTGACTTTCACGGTGTCTTTGCCTCCAGGTATTCTGGTCTTAACGGAATGCGGTCTACCCGTATGCCGAGCGCGTGTTCAACCGCATCTGCAACCGCAGGCGCGGGTCCGGTGAAAGGGAGTTCTCCCGCGCCCTTGGCCCCAAACGGCCCGTAGGCATAGGGATTTGAAACAAATGATACATCGATCTCAGGAATATCGCGGGATCCCGGAATGACATAGTCAGTGAGCGAACCCTGGAGGTAGCGCCCATTTCCCACCTCGAGCACTTCAGTCAGCGCGTATCCGAGTCCCTGCACAATTCCGCCTTCACACTGCGCGCGCACCAGCTCTTCATCTATGGCCTCCCCCACGTCATAGACGGCCCACACATGTCGAGGAAATACCTCAAAGGTGAGCGGGTCCACTTCAACTTCCACAATATTCACGCCCCAGGAAAAAGCCGGGTAGGCATCTCCGGTGAACGTCTCCTGGTCCCACGCCATTTCCGGAGGTTGCGTGTACTCTTCTTCCACTTCTGCTTCTTCTTCCGGCAACTCTTTAAGTCTTCGTGCCGCCCGCTGAAGCAGGGCTCCTACCACCATGACGGTGCGGGATGCGACGGTGGGACCGGAATCAGGAACGTGGTCCGTATCCGGATTGGAGAAAACCACCCGACTGACCGGAATGCACAAGGTTCGGGCCACTATGGTTCGCAGCACCGTGAGAGTGCCCTGACCCATTTCCACGCTGGCGGCAAGGATTTCAACCCGATTGCCGGCGGTTCGCCGCAGCCTGACGCGTGCCTTGATAATGTCGCGTTCTCCGCTTCCGGTGAATCCGCAGCCGTGGCTGAAAAGCGAAACGCCAATACCACGCCGAAGCTCGCCGCGCTCCTGCGGGAAACGTTTGTACTTGTCATGGTAATCAGAGGCTGCCGCCGCGGTCTCTATCATTTCCTCCAACTTGACCGGGTCGCGCAGGAGACCGCCCGTTATGGTTTGATCTCCGCGTCGGAGAAGGAAGCGTTTCTTGAACGCAAGAGGATTCTCTCTGCGGCTACGCGCCAAATGGCTCATGTGCATTTCCATGGCAAAGAATGCCTGCGGAGATCCGAAACCGCGAAACGCGCCTGAAGGTACCAGGTTGGTCCTGAGTGCGCGGGCGGCTACGCGCATCCTTGGAATGCGGTAGACCCCGGCCGCGGAGAACATGGCGCGTTGAAGGACCGTTGACGAGAGCCCCTCAAAGGCGCCTCCGTCAGTGAGGATTTCTGCGCGTGCAAAGCGGATATTGCCCGCGCGGTCAAGTGTTGTGCGGTAGGTGATCCGGGAAGGGTGGCGCTTTGTGGTCATAGCGAGGTCTTCCCTTCTCTGAAGCACAATTCGGACCGGCTTTCCCGCCTTAATGGCGGTCACCGCAGCGTACCCGGCCAATACGGAGGGAAAGTCCTCCTTCCCGCCAAAGCCGCCGCCGGTAACCGACTGTATGACGCGAATCCGGCCGGCGTCCCATCCCGTGATGGTGGTCAACGCCTTGCGTACGTAAAAGGGACACTGCATGGAGCCGGTTACTTCCAGGCGGCCGTCTAAAACCTGTGCGAGCACCGCCTGTGGTTCAAGATAGAGATGCTCCTGCGCGCCGGTAGCAAACGTTTCTTCAAAAACGAGCTCATCCTGCTTTGCGTGCTGGCCGCCCTGCTGGTTTTGCGCCTTGAAATCCAGGTGATACCGGGCAAAGACGTGGTCGGGACCGGAAGCGTCCGCCTCTGAAATGGAGGTCACGGCCGGGAGCTCTTGATATTCCACAACAATTTGCCCCAGAAGCTGGGAAAGCAGTGCCGGATCCGGGCCGGCCAGGAGCAGGACGGGCTGCCCGACGTAAGAAACCTCCTGTTCAGGAAAGAGCGGCCAGTTCTCTTTGATCATTGACACGGCGTTCTTTCCCGGAACATCGCGCGCATCCACTGAGATTATTCCAGGAGGCAAATGGGGAAGGATGAGTGAGCGTATGCGTGCATGTGCCAGCGGCGAAAGTAAGAACCGCACGGAAAGTGCGTCCGGTACCGGAATATCTGCAAGGTAGAGCGCGCGACCGCTTGTTTTCTCCCGCGCGTCTACACGCGGCCCGGCGGAGGATCGGGCGCTCATACCGGCATCTCCACGCCCTTAGCGGCGGCGTCAATATCTTTCAGTCCACTTCCGGTGATGAGAAGGACGATGCGGCTTTCTCGCGGCAGGGTATCTGCCACAGACGTAAATCCGGCCATGGCGGCAGCGGCGGCCGGTTCCGCAAAGAGTCCGCTGCCTGCGGCAAGCGAGTGTTGCGCGGCGGTAATTTCAGCATCCGATACAGTGACGCAGCGCCCGTTGTTCCGGGAGAGGCAGCGCACGGCATATACGCCGGCAGCCGGGACGCCTACGGAAATGGAATCCGCTATTGTACCCGGCGTGCGAGGGTCCGTGAACTCACCCTCGGTAAACGCGCGGCTTATGGCGTCACTTCCGCGTGCCTGGCAGGCGATGAGCGTGGGAACGCGCTCGGCCATGCCAAGTGTCACCAGGTCTTCAAAACCTTTGTAGATGCCGGAAAGGATAACGCCGTCACCAACCGGCACAAAGACGTAGTCAGGTACGCCGCCCAGGTCCCGGTAGATCTCCAGCGCCGCTGTTTTTTTTCCTTCAATGGTAAGCGGGTTGTAGCCGGTGTTGCGGCACAGGCCGCCGTGTGATTTCACAAAGTCAAACGAGAGTGCCGACGCCTGGTCATAGCTTCCGTCCACGGCTACAACCTGCGCCCCACATTGCAGAGACTGCACCAGCTTTGCCCGCGGCGCGTTGCGCGGTACAAATATGACCACCTCCAGCCCCGCCGCGGCCCCCACGCCTGCCATGGAGCTGGCAGCGTTGCCGGTGGACGCCACCACCACGCGCTCCAATCCGTACTTACGCGCAAAAGCTGCAACCAGAAAGGAAGCGCGGTCCTTGAAGGAGCCGGTGGGATTTGCCGTATCATCCTTGAGGTAGAGATGTGGTTTTTTGTAAAGGGCGCGTAACCGCTCGGGTTGCCACAGCGGTGTATTGCCGACCGGGATGGCGGGAAAGTGTTGCCGGCCTACCGGTAGAAGCTCCAGCGGATCAAGGGCGGCGGGTGACATCTCACGGTAGCGTTGGGTATCGCGCCCGTCCGGCTGCAGCACCGTTTCCAGAATGCCGGCAAGCGGCCTATGCGGCCGCTGCTGTCGCGAACAGGAAGGGCAGAGCATGAGCTCTGCCGAAATTTGATAGGATGTGCCACACTGCGGACAGCGATACGCAAATGTCACTACGGCCTGCCTCCGAGCAGCAGAGAAAGCAAGCTCTTGGCGGTGTGAAGCCTGTTTTCTGCTTCGTCGTATATAACCGAGTGTTCGCCGTCAAGAAGTTCGTCCGTGATTTCATGGCCGCGGTCAGCCGGAAGCGCATGCATGATGCGTGCTCCATGGCGCGCGCGTGAAAAGAGCTTTTCCGTGCAAATCCAGGATTTGTACTTCTCCAGGTTTTCCTTCATGAGGCGTGCATGCTCATCGTCATCCGTGTACGAATCAAACCCCGCAAACCCGCCCCAGTTCTTTGGAATGACAACATCCGCGTTTTCTACCGCTTCGTCCATTGATTCTGCTATGGTAAGTGAGCCGCCACCTGCCGCCGCGTTCCAGCGCGCCTTTTCCAGTATGTCCTTCTGAAGTGGAAACTCCGGCGGATGCGCCAGAACCACATCAATGCCGAATCGCGGGAAAAGCAGGACCTGGGATTGCGGTACCGAGAGCGGTTTTGCATGTGTTGTTGCATACGCCCATGACACGGCAACACGGAGCCCGGACGGATCGCGGCCAAAGTACTCTTCAATCGTCATGATATCGGCCAACCCCTGCAACGGATGATATATGTCGTCCTGCATTGAAATAACCGGTATCTCCGCGTGTTCTGCAATATCGTTGAGATAGCGGTTTCCAACTCCGTAAAAGCAGTTTCTGATGGCTATTGCTTCTCCCATTCGTGAGAGTACTTTTGCCGTGTCGCGGGGGGACTCTCCGTGAGTAATTTGCATCTTGTTCGGGGTAAGGTCATGCGCGTGACCGCCAAGCTGCGTCATACCGGCTTCCAGAGAGTTCCTCGTTCTGGTGGATTGCTCAAAGAAGAGCATGAAAAGGGTTTTATGGGCGAGCTGATCGTTGTAGCGGCCGAGTGCGTACTCTTTTTTCAAATCATAGGCAACTTCAAGCACGGTTCTGATGTCCTGGAGATCCCAGTCGTCCAGCGAAATGAGGTCCTTCCCCCGCAGCAATGTTTTCATAACCGTTCCTCCAGTACGTACGGCAGGAGTGCATAGAAGGCTGACGCCTTCTCCAGGTGGTCGATGGGGGTCCGCTCATTAGGGGCGTGAGCATAAATTTCATTCCCGGGACCAAACCCAATGGTGGGGATTCCGTGCTTTCCGCAAATGGCAACGCCGTTGGTGGAAAATGTCCATTTGTCCAACACCGGTTCTGTTCCAAAAAGTTCCCGGAAGGTTGCAACACCGGAGGCAGCCAGTACATGGTCTTCCTCAATTTTCCATGTCGGGAAGTAGGATTCCTGAGGGTACGCGCTCCCGCGGTAGGTAACGCGCCGGTACAGCGGAACCTCTATGCGCGCGTCCTCGCCGCACGCCTCCTGAATCTCTGCAAGCGCTGACTCCCGTGTCTCTCCCCACGTGAGCCGTCTGTCAATGTGAAGCGACGCGCCGTCAGCCACCGCGCAAAGGGAGGGAGCCGATGACGTTATGCGCGACACTACAATGGAGCCTTTGCCGAGAAATGGGTCCGAGCGGAGTCTTTCGTGCAGTTTCTCTATGCCAAGCGCTGCGCGAGCGGCCTTATAGATTGCATTGTCCCCGCGTTCCGGCGCGGATCCGTGGGCGGAAAGACCGGAGAAGTTGACATCGACCTCCATCCGTCCGCGATGTCCGCGGTACACGCCGAGATTTGTTGGCTCGGTAATCACGGCAAACTCCGGTACAATCTTTTCCCGCTCAATGATATAGTTCCAGCACAGTCCGTCACAGTCCTCTTCCAGGATGGTAAACGTGAAATAAATGGTGAACGTTCCGTTATATGAGAGTTCATGAAGGATCCGTCCTGCGGTGATCATGGCGGCAACGCCTCCTTCCTGATCAACTGATCCGCGGCCGTGTACCGACTGACCGTCAATTGAACCGGAAAACGGATCATCGTCCCACTGGCTCCTGCTGCCGGTATCTACTGTGTCCACATGCCCGTCAAAAACCAGTATACGAGGGCCGCTGCCAATACGCGCAATGATGTTTCCCAATCCGTCTACGCGGACCTCGTCAAATCCGGCCGCGTCAAGCATCTTATGGATTTCAGAAAGGAGCCGTTCTTCCTCACCGGACAGGGACGGAATCTGAATCATACGTGAAAGATTTGTGGCGGTCTCTCCGCGGTAGCTTTCTGCAAGGGCGGCAATTCTGGATGTTACGTTCACTGTTTCTGCTCCTTCAGGCTGAGTGCTTCCGTTGGACACCAGTCCTGGCAATAACCGCATGCAATGCAGCGGTCCGGAATCACGCTTGCTTTCTCCTCTCTCATTTCCAACGCGCCTTGAACGCAGTGTGAAATGCACGCTCTGCAGCCCGTGCAGGCGCGGGTATCAACGGTCATTATGTAAGACATTGCCGGATCAGTGGCAGACGGTTTGTATACGCCGCACAACCTTCTGGCGGCGCTATAGCCGTAGCGTTCCATCCAGCTTTCCATTTCAGCGGCAATGCGTCCGTATACGGCGTGTCCCTTCCTGATTGCCGCGGTGCACACCTGCACGGCAGAGGCGCCGGCCATCATGAGCTTCACGCCATCTTCCCCGGCTTCAACGCCGCCAACACCAATTACCGGCTTTGTCTGAACACGGGAGATGGTGTGTACAATCTGGAGGGCCATGGTTCTTATGGGAGGTCCGGAAAGCCACCCGCTTCCGTCCTTCGTCCCTAATCGGGCTGCCGGATGAGCCGGATCAAAGTCCAGGACCGGACCAAAGGAATTTATGGCCACAAAGGCGTCCACTACCTTGCTTGCTTCTATGGCAAGCTGTTCAATGCGGGGGGTAGCCGGGGACACTTTCATCCAGATGGGAAGGCTCACTGCCTCCCTCAGGCTTCTTGCCACGTCCAAAAGCGGTTCAATGTCATTGCCGGAGTAGTGGGTGGAAAACTCAATGGCTGCCGGTCCCACCTCTCTTTCAATGAGCCGGCCAAGCACCGCCACATCCTCCGGGCTGTATCCAACCGAGGCGATAAGCGGAACACCGGCGGACTTTGCCTCAACCAATTCGGCAAGAAACGACTCGACAGGGATTTCAGACCACGTTTCGCTATTTACCAGCCCGCGCAGCGCGACGCCGCGTATGGTGGGTCTGGCGTCTGCTGCCGCCTTTCTGCTCACCGTTTTTGCAACTATGCCGCCGGCTCCGCCTTCCGCGGCAAGGCGCATGAGCCTGCCCGTTCTCACGTTGGGTCCGGCGGCAGTGAGGACCGGGTTTGGAAAGAGAATGTCATTTATGCGTACGGATAAATCAACCATAAAACCTCTCGTACAATGTGGACGCTGCGTTCTTGAGCCGTGAGCGCAACTCATCTTCATCTACGAAGGTGAGTTTTCCGTCCCGGAACAGAATCTGTCCCGCAGCAATTGTCATATAGGCGCGGCCTGATTTTGCGCCAAAGACCAGGTGCTCCAGGATGTTTTCCCTGGTAACCGGCAACAGCGGCACGTAATCAAGGACGGCAATGTCCGCGCTTGCCCCGGGAACAATGCCGGCGTGGCGTTCAAACATCCGTTCTTCGGCACTTCTACATCCGGAGAGAACGCAGTCGGTCAGGTGCGCGCACGATTCGCCACGCGCCTTCAGCTCTAAATAGTGAAACCGGAGTGCCGCCACCACGTCAGATGACATGCCGTCAGTGCCAAGGAGATAGCGCGTTATTCGCCGTGTATCGAGATGCCCCACGCCGTTATTGGCATTGGATTCCGGGTTTGTCACCAGAAGCGGAGTGCGGTTTTCAATGACGCTGTAGTCTTCTTCCGCCAGATGAATGGCGTGGATGATCAAGGAGGAGCGGTCCACCAGGCCAAAATGATCAAGCCGTGCAAGGGGACCGGCAAAGCCCGCCGTCCGTGCCGCCTCAAGATCTTCAGGTGCTTCACCTACGTGCACATGGATCGGCATCTGATCCGGACGCCGTTTTGCGACTGCTTCAAGCGTTTTGTTGCTCAGCGTGAGATTGGCATGTAAACCAAGCATTCCCCTGAGATCTGAGTCGTGACGATGTTTGTCCCAGAAGCGGAGATTCTCACCCAGATGTCTTGAAGCTTCTTCTACACCGGCACGTTCCGAAATTTCAAAGCAGAGCGTTCCTTTCACGCCGGCCTGCTCAAATGCGCGTGCCACTTCGTCCAGGCTTCCCTCTACCAGAGACATGGAAGCGTGATGGTCAAACACCGTTGTGACACCGTGCTTGATCCCGGCAACAAGGCCGGCAAGTGCGGAGTAGTAGATTGTCTCCCTGGTATGCGCGGCGTCCAGCGGCCACCAGAGCTGGCGAAGAATGTCCGTGAATGCAGGTGTAGGTCCTTTTGGAGCAATGCCGGGCGCGAGCGACGAGTAGAGGTGGTGGTGCGCATTGAGAAGGCCCGGCAGTACAAGGCGCCCGCCGAGGCTGTAAAACGATTCATCCTCATGGCGGGTAAGCGTATCTGCTGATAGGACCGATTCTATCTTTCCCTCGGACACTCTGATAGCCGCGTTTTGCAGCACCGTGGTTCCATCAAAGACAACGGCATTGCCAAGGACATACCGGCCGTGATCCGTCATTTTCCCTCTCTCCGAATATGACGCCCGTACCCCGGCGGGACAATGATGCCTTCCTGCGCATCGTAGACTACGCGACCGCGCACTATGGTCTTTTCCACCCGGCCTTCAAAGGTCATTCCTTCAAACGGTGTAACACGTCCCTTGGAACGCAGTGAATCCCCCGCAACGGTATGGGTGTGACGCGGATGAATCAGCACAAAGTCTCCGTCATGGCCAATCTGGATCCGGCCCTTCCGGCTATCAATACGGTATCGCCGTGCCGCAGCCAGGGAGGTTATTTCCACCAGCCGGCGGAGTGAAATACGCCGTTTCACATAGCCCTCGGAAAAGAGGTAGGGGAGCATGGTGCCAGAACCGGGAATGCCTGCATAATCTGTCCAGACCGAACCGGTGTGCTTCTGCTCGACCGGGGCGGGGGCATGGTCCGATGCCGCAAAAGAGAGGACCCCGGAGGCAAGAGCTTCCCAGAGTCGTGTCCGATTAGGTTCTCGTTTCACCGGAGGGGTTACCTTCAACGGTGCGCCAATCCGTTCAAAATCTTCCGTGGTAAAGGCAAGATAGTGAGGGCACGTCTCTCCGGTGACGTGTGCCGCGCCGGCAATGATCTCGGCGGCACGGGAAGTGGAAACGTGGACAATGTGAAGCTCTCCGCCTGTTTCTTCTGCCAGCTCACACGCAACGGCCACGGCCAGAATTTCCGCCGCCTCAGGGCGGGACCGGTAGAAGTCGGCGGGCGTGCTGCCGGCCGCGCGCGCGGCCGCTTCAGCGTTGCGGATATAGTCCGCGTCTTCTGCATGCAGGAGAACGGGCCTGTTTACGTTCGCTGCCGCTTCCAGAAGTTTCTTCAGTTGAAAGTGCGAGACTCTCCTGAATGTGTCCATGCCGGAAGTGAGGTACGCTTTGAAACCCAGCACAAACGGGGCCAGCTCCTCTATTGCACCGGGGAACACTTCCCGGTAGGACTGGTCGGAAAGGCCTCCGTACAAACCAAAGTCTACGACTGACCTTGTGGAAATTACGTTCAGCTTTTCTCTGAGATTGGCCGGGGAAGTAACGGGAGGTACCGATGTGCACGGCATGTCAATCACCGTGGTAACGCCGCCGGCTGCTGCGGCCTGGGAACCGTGGTAGAAATCTTCCCGGTCCGTGTAGCCCGGTTCGTCAAAGTGCACGTGAGGATCTATCACCCCGGGAAGAACCAGTTGCCCTTCCGCGTTTACGTCCGGATCTCCGTTTACCGGAAGGTCCCTTCCGAGCCTGACGATAATCCCATCCACCACCTCGACATCAACGTGTACCGGAGCCTCTTCCCCGGGCAGCATGACCTGTCCGCCGCGAATAATCATAGCGAATCCGCTCCGTGAATGGCCCGGTACACCGCTTCCGGTGTGAACGGCAGATCAAAGAGCCGAACGCCCACCGCGTCACATATGGCGTTGGCTATTGCCGGTGCCGCACCGTTTATGCCGATCTCTCCCACAGATTTGGCGCCAAACGGTCCGCTTGGCTCATAAGAGTCAACAAGAATTGTCTGCATTTCCGGTACGTCGGGAGCGGTTGGAAGTCCATAGCGCCCGAAACTGGGATTGACCATACGTCCGCTCTCCGAAAATCGATATTGTTCGGTCAGGGCAAAACTAATCCCGTTCAGTGCGGCGCCCTCAACCTGTCCTTCAGCGAGCGCCGGATTTATGGCGCGTCCGCAGTCAACCGCGCTCACAAAACGCAGAACGCGTACAACGCCTGTCTCAGGATCCACCTCCACTTCCGCAAATTGCGCTGCAAACGGCGGCGGAGACTCTCTTGAGGTGTGGGACGCGCCGGCCTGAATCTGACACTGTTCTGCGGTGTAGGTTGCGTGGTAAAGGATTTCTTCAAAGGTCACTTTCCGTTCACCGCCAGGCAGACGGAAGCTCTCCGGTTCATGCAGGAGATCCTCCGGGGAGCAATCAAGCATTCGCGCAGCTACCCGGGCAAGCCGATCCAGAATCTTCTGTGCACACTTCTGTACGGCTCCGCCTGAAATGTAGGTGGTGGAAGAGGCGTAGGCGCCAACGTCAAATGGCGTGAGATCCGTGTCAGAGGAGAGGATATAGATCTTTTCCGGCGGCATGAGAAGTGTTTCCGCGGCAATCTGAACCAGGATGGTATCTGAACCGGTGCCAATATCTGTTGCGCCCACAAAAAGTTGCGCGGAGCCGTCTTCATTCATTTTCATGCTCGCGCTGCCCATGTCAATTTCCGGTATCCCGGAACCCTGCATGGCAATGGCCATGCCAACGCCGCGTACTCTTCCGTCTTCCGTGGTCATACGCTTGCCGCGCTTCTCCTGCCAGCCAATGGCGCGAGCGCCTGTATCAAGGCACTCGGAGAGTTTGCAGCTTTGAATAATCTGGCTTACCCCGTCACGTCCTTCGCCAAGCGCTTCAAAGACGGCGGAACTCTCTCCCTCCTTGATATGCCACGCTTTGCAGTATTCCACCGGATCTAATCCAAGCCGTCTGCAAATGATGTCGATTTGTTGGTTGAGTGCAAAATAGCCCTGTGTCGCTCCGTATCCGCGGTACGCGCCACCAATGGGAAGCGTGGTGTAAACCGCTTTTCCGTTGAACGCAAGGTTTTCCACTTTGTTAAAGAGGGGCAGCACTTTTGCACCGGCGTTTGAGAGCACGGTGAGCGCGTGGGTGGCGTACGCGCCTGTATTCATGAGTGCGTCCATGTGAACGGTCGTGAGTTTCCCGTTTGCGTCAACACCGGTTTTCAGGGCAATGCGCATGGGATTGCGCGTTCTCGAGGAGACAAACACCTCGCGACGTGAAAGCTCCATTCGGATATTTCTGCCGGTCTGAAGCGCCGCAAAGGCCGCGAACGGTTCCAGAACAGCGTCCTGTTTGGCGCCAAAGCCTCCACCGATACGGGGCTTAATGACACGGATATAGTGAAGCGGTATGTCTAAGAGCCGGCTGACTATCCTGCGCACGTGAAACGGAACCTGGGTGGACGAAATGATCACCATCCTGCCATCCGGCTGATGTTCCACGGCAACTATGTGCGGTTCGATAGCACAGTGAGAGGCGTATGGAGTGTGATAGGTATGCTCCTCGATGAACGCAGCATCCTCAAAGCCTCCCTCGATATCTCCAAAGGAAATGGTCACTTCTGCTGCCACGTTCTCTTCCGGCCGATAGGCGGCAGGGATGACTGCATGCTCGCCATCCTGGTGCAAGCGTACACTCCCAGGGGCGGTCGCCAGCTCCGGATCAAAGAGCGGAGGCAGCGGGGCTATTTCTGCGATCACAAGGGCTGCGCCCCTCCGGGCGGCGGCTTGCGTTTCTGCGCCCACCATTGCTATACGGTCTCCTGCAAAACGGACGTGGTGGTCGAAAAGGGTGTAGTCATAGGGGGAGGGCTCAGGGTAGCCCTGGCCGGCGGTAGTGAAATAGGTGTGCGGGGTATTCCCGTGATGGAATACGGCGGCAACGCCAGGTACCTGCAGGGCAGCGCTGAGGTCAATATCCTTGATTTCACCATGGGCAGCCTGCGAATAGGCAAATGCCAGATGAAGCGGCTCTTTAACCGGTATATCGCCGGTAAAGCGGGCGGTGCCTGAGATAAGCGGTGCACTGTCAATCTTGAATGAAGATCTCCCAACAACATGCCCGGCGCCCATCACTGTTCTCCCTCACTCGCTGCGTCTTTAATTGCCTGGACTATCTTCACGTATCCAGTACAACGGCAAAGATTGCCGGTCAACGCGGCCGCAATTTCGCTCACCGTGGGCTCGGGCGTGTGCTCAAGAAGCGCGACGGCACTGGCCATAACCCCCGGGGTGCAAAACCCGCACTGCACGGCACCACGGCGAATCATTGCATTCTTTACTGCACTCCAGCTAGCAAACTCGGAGAGTCCGGTACCGGTGGTAATTTTGCGTCCCGTTACGGTAGCGGCGTAAATCTGACACGCGTTTACCGGATTGCCTTCAAGCAGGATGATGCAACTGCCGCACTCTCCGTGGCTGCAGCCCTGTTTCACTTCCGTATAGCCGTGGGCGCGGAGCAATTGCACAAGGGTCGCATCTGAAGGAAAGTCAATTTCAACTTCCGTTCCATTAATGAGAAACAAACCGTTCACCGCTCTCGTCCTCCAATAGCCGAAAACCCGCGCCCCAGTTCCACGGACGCCACGTGCTTCAGGTATTCCGGGCTAAAGCCGTCCCGGGCCGGGAACTCTACGGAATGAAGTGCCGCACTATCTGTAAACTCTTTTCCGGTGAGCGCCACATACCGGTTGCGGGTTCCCCAAATTACAGCGCGCCCAGGGCGGGCATCTGTAGTGAGCACCGAGAGCGAGAAGAGGCTGTAGGAAAAGGAGACAGGAGCAAATCGATAGTACAGTGAACGTTCGCCCTGATTGCGGGGAATCACGAGGGAGCGTATTGCACTTCCCCTGTGGAGTGCGTGATTTGAAAGATACTCTGTTACAGGAAATCTCCCGTCCGCGGCGCCTACAATTTCCACCTCAGCATCCAGCGCAATGAGCGGGCCAGTGAAGCTGCTCCACGGTGGTGAAAATGCCACGCTCCCGCCTGCGGTGATTCGGTTGCGCAGGGACGGTGCGGCGGCTGTCTGAAGAGCCTTGCACAGAAGATGGTCCGGCTCCTGGGAGCACAGAGCGGCACGTACACGTTCATAGGTGGCGGTTGCTCCTACGGTAATCGTATCTTCGGTTACCTCGACGCTGTCCCACGCCAGGCGGGAAAGATCAACCAGAGTGGCGTTTTCCGGCGGATTACGTAGAATTGCCGTCCCGCCGCCGTGGAGCCGCAGTGAGCGGGTTTTGAGTAACTGGGAAAGCTCTTCGACGGTGGTCGGTTGCAACCACGTGAGTACACCCATAATATCCCGTCCGCTTTTTTGTCCGTGATTGGTTCCATTGTCGTGCCACATCCGGGTGAAGTCAAACAAAAAAAACGGCGAACCGCTTTTCGCGATTCGCCGTTTCGTTGGGGCTTTATTGCCTAGAAGCGCCGGTTGTTAAACCGGCCGCCGCCACCGCCGCCGCCTTCGTTGCGGGGACGTGCTTCGTTTACACGAAGCTGCCGGCCGTCAAATTCCTGACCGTCAAGAGCCGTTTCAGCTGCACGGGCGGCGCCCTCATCTTCATACTCCACAAAGCCAAAACCGCGTGAGCGTCCCGTTTCACGGTCTGTCACGATGTTCAGGGAGACAAGGTCCCCGTACTGCTCGAAAAGTTCGCGCAGTTGGTGTCCCTCGGTCTGAAAGCTGAGGTTACCGACGTAAAGTTTCGTAGCCATAGATACAAATACTCCTTCTGCCTAATGGCAGATTACAAAATTTACGGAACGTGTAGGCCTAATCGGCTGGATCACATGTCAGGTAGGAAACTGCAGTGAAAGGCTATGTACATCATCCGTTTGTCAATATTAACATACCAAATAAGTTCAAACATGCAAAGCCCCGGGCGCACAATATGTGCAACCTAACATTCTTCGTTTTCCCGGTGTCTCAGAGATGCAAACGCGCGAAAAAGGCTTTCACGAGTGGCCTGGCGCGCCGCTGTGCCCCACTTCTTTGTTCCGTCAATACGGATGGGGTTCCCAACACGAATTACGGCTTTTCTGGGGGCTGGAATGGGTCTGCCGGCTATCGTGCCGCCGGGAAGACGCTGTGCCAGATCAAAGAGATTCAGTGCTACCTCAAGCAGTGTTTCCTCATCCGCGCCCTCCTCAAGCAAATCAAAGCGCGCGCAGGAGAGAACATCGTTTACCTGCACATGGCTGAGAAGAAGTGACGCTTCGGCCGCGCTGCGATTTGCAACGGCACGACGCAACGGGCTCATCCGCTTCAACGCCTTCCGGCTGGAAACCGCCGGCAGAAAGAGGCGATCCCAGATAGCCTGCTCCAGCCGGTACCGGCGGGCGTGGGTATCCCCGTCTCCCGGGAGTCCGAGCGCCTTTTCACCCGCGGCTACCGCTCGCAACGCAATGGCAATTGCGCGTGCGGGCTCCGACCGACCGTCCTCAGGATCTTCACCGTCATGTGGTGAGTCCGGGGGGTAGAGCAGCTCTGCGGCGTCCAGCACCGCGCGCTGAAGCCGTGATAGACGTGTGACCTCAGAAGCAAAGCGGTCACCAGTAATGCCGGCAAGCGCCTCGGTCTCCGTGATGAGGCGCCTGAGCGCGCGCGCCCTTTTTTTAGGTTTATGACGATATTCAATGTGTAGTGGGAGAATCTCCGCCGCTGCGCCGTTTGCTGAAGCCCAGTGAGCAAATTGAAGCACCCCGTCTTCCAGAACCGGACAGAACGCAGTGTGATACGTCACCGCCCCTTCCGGAGCCACGGCAAGTGGGTAGGGAGATGACTCTGCATACGCCCTGATTACGTTTGCGGTGCTTTTGTCCATTCTGGAACGGTGCACGGCAACCGCGCCGGCTCGCGGAAGAACCCACTGGGCAACAGGACCAAACCAGAGCGGCACACCGCGGTCATATATGTGATGCACATGAAAAGGAGCGCCTCCGGAAATCCCCGCCCGCCGGAAGGCGTGGCGCAAATAGGTGGAAAGCACGTAGTGCACCACAAACGGATCTGAATCCGTAGGGTGTCTGTACGCGATTACCAGTCTGCTTTTCCCCTGCCGCATTCGCTGCCAGGCGGAAACAAGGCGCTCTTCATGCTCCACCCGTATGCCGCGAACACGTCCAAGGAAGCGCAGGTAGAGCGGGATGAGGGCGGCCCCAATGCGCACCACCAGTTTGGACAGCTTCGGCGGGAGCGGTTGAAGTGATTGGCCGGCTTCAAGGCGAACAGGGACGGGAGGAACCTTGTAACTCATGTGTTTTCCGCTTCCGGCCGCGGCGGTACGGCTGCGGCTTCCCGCAACTTTATGCGCGTCATGATCTGTGCATAGCGTTCTCCGGTAATGGGATAGAAGTGAAGGACGATTACCCCGCACACAAACAGAAACGCAGGAACCGGACCGACCAGAAGCCTGATCCCGGTAAGTGCGGAATCAGGCTGCACGGCGGTTGCCGCTCCCGCAACCGTTTCCCGGTACCCGAATGCAGTCAGGATCCACCCGCTTGCCGCAATGCCCAGCGCCTGTCCCAGCTTGCTGATGAAAGTCCACATGCCGTAAAAGACGCCTTCCCGGCGAACACCGGTTTCCGAGTAGTCATACTCCACTACGTCCGGCAGTATGGAGTACGGCATTACATACTGCGTGGCAAATCCAACGCCGCCTACGGCCATGATTACAAAACTGAACCACATGCCAAATTGGTGTCCGAATAAGAAAAAGAGCAACACGCTTCCCGCAAAAATAAGCATGCCTGTGTTGTAACTTTTCTTCTTTCCAATATGCCGAGAAATGCGCACCCAGAGCGGTATACAGAGAATAGCGGACGCCAGGAGAATGGGAAGGGCAATTTGAAATCCCGCTTCGTTTCCGTAAATGTAGCGGAAATAGTAAAGCAATGACGCTTGAATGATGTTGACGCCGGTGATGTGAAGGGACCACGGTATGAGCGCCGTTAGGAAGGTCTTCATGCCAAGAACATCTATGTAGGAAGCTATGATGTTGCGCTGCGGCCCGCTCTCCTTGGCGCGCGTTCCCTCCTTAACTCCAAGGACAACAATAAGGGTGGTTGCCGCCATGATCACTCCCATGACCGCTCCCATGATCATCCAGCCGCGCGGTCCTCCGCCCAGGCCGGAAACAATAGGCAGCACGGCGCCCGCTCCAATAAAAGTTCCGACAACGGCAAAGCTCATGCGGTAGCCGTTCACTACTGTGCGTTCGTGAAAATCATCAGTGAGTTCAGGAGTCATTGCGCCGTAAGGAATGTTAACCAGAGTGTACGCCGTATTGAGCACACAATACATGAGCGTCACGTAGAGAAAGAGGCCCATTTGCCCCGCGGCCGGCGCGGTAAACATGGCAACCATAGAAAAGGCAAGAAGAATCGCCCCAACAAACATATAGGGCCGTCTCCGTCCCCAGCGGCTGCGGGTGCGGTCTGAAACGTACCCTACAGCAGGATCCGTTACCGCATCCCACGCCTTACCTATCATGAGGGCGCTGCCTGCCAGGCCGGCGGCGAGTCCAACCACGTTGGTTAGGTAATAGAGGAGATAGAATCCCATCACGGTGAAGAAAAGATTTCCCCCGAGGTCGCCTATGCCATAGGCAAGTTTCACTGCCTTTGTCAATTTTTGCATGGCAGTGAGTATACGACGTATTGGGTTCACGCGCTACCAAAACGTGTGCCGTAGCAGCGCGCGCCGGTAGATATTGTGGACATTCTCGGTCATGATGTGGTTCATGCCAGAAGGAACATACCGCGCACTCACGCCCCAGGTAATTGTCAGTGCCGTTGAACGGGCGTACGGGATTACACTGGACGGGACCATTACCCCCTATCCAAGCTACGTCAACAGGGTCTACGGGCTGCGCTCAGATGACGGGACGCGGCTGGTTGTCAAATTTTACCGGCCGGGACGCTGGACGGAAGATGCAATTCTAGAAGAGCACGACTTTCTCCGGGAGTGTGCAGAGGCGGAAATCCCTGTGGTAGCTCCCCTGAAAGGTAGCTCAGGGCACACGCTTTCTGAAGTTTCACTTAATGATGAGGACGATGAAGCCTATCTCTTTGCGCTTTTCCCCCTTGCCGGCGGGCGCAACTTTGACGCGGAACAGGATGAACAGTGGTTTCGCCTGGGGGGCATTGTGGGCCGCACTCATCAGGTGGGCAAACGGCACGGCGCGCCGAACCGCCTCATGTGCTCGCCCTCCACACTTACTGCCGGTTACGTGGATGAACTATTAAACGCTAATCTGGTCCATCCGGAGAAACGGGACGAGTTTGAACAGGTGTGCAGAACTACCATCGACCTTATCCAACCTCTTTTTGAAGACGCCTCCATGCAGCGCGTTCACGGGGATTGTCATCGTGGTAATATTCTTGACCGCGTAGATGAAGGACTGTTGATCATAGACTTTGACGATATGATGATTGGTCCGCCGGTGCAGGATATCTGGCTATTATTGCCGGACTACGCCCACAACTGTCGCCGTGAGTTATTGATGTTGCTCGAGGGGTATGAGCAGTTTGCGGCGTTTGAGAGAAGGAGTCTTTCGCTCATTGAGCCGCTTCGGTTCATGCGAATGATCTATTTCCTTGCCTGGCAGGCGCGGCAACGTGACGACTTTGCTTTTGCCGAGCGTTACCCGGGCTGGGGAACCGGGGCGTTCTGGCTGCGTGAAATAGAGGATCTTTCCACGCAATTCCGGGTGATCTCCGACCACTGGACGGAGGACGGCATTCTGGTGTAGCGTGCGACTTCAGAACAAGAGGATATCCATGTCAGAAAACAGCCGGGATTCGTCCGGCATCAGAAATATCGCTATCATTGCACACGTTGACCACGGCAAAACTACGCTTGTGGACGGTATGTTCCGTCAGAGCGGCCTGTTCCGGGAAGGGCAGCAGGTGGCAGACCGTCTTATGGATCGGCTCGATCTGGAACGGGAACGCGGCATCACGATTGCCGCCAAGAACTGCGCAGTTGGCTGGCGGGGAACAAAAATCAACATTATCGACACGCCGGGTCACGCAGACTTTGGCGGAGAAGTGGAGCGGGCACTGTCCATGGCGGACGGGGCGCTTCTGCTGGTGGATGCGGCCGAGGGACCTCTTCCACAGACCCGTTTTGTGCTGAAGAAGACGCTTGAGGCCGGTCTGAAAGTAATTGTGGTTATCAACAAAATTGACCGCAAGGATGCACGGCCGGTTCAGGTACTGGACGAAATTTCAGATCTCTTTATTGATCTCGGCGCCACGGAAGAGCAGCTTGAGTTTCCGCTGGTTTACGCGGTTGGACGGGACGGACTCGCAAAGCGCTCGCTTGATGACGCGGATGGTGGGCTGGACATTCTGCTTGATCTCATTGCCACAGAAATTCCGGCGCCGCGGAATCACGCCGACCAGCCGTTCCAAATGCTCGTGTCAGACCTTGATTATTCCGACTACCTGGGACGGCTTGCCATTGGAAAGACGCGCAACCAGACGGTAAAAGCAAGCGATGTGCTCATTCGCATCGACAGTGCCGGAACGGTTAAGCCGCTCAAAGTAACCAGACTGCAGGCATACGCGGGACTTTCCCTGACTGATGCCCAGCAGGCAGTTCCCGGAGACATTGTAGTACTGGCCGGAATAGACGAGGTGCATATTGGTGACACCATCTGTACCAGTGAACATCCGCTGGCCTTACCGCGGATCACCGTAGATGAACCGACAGTTGCAATGCTGTTCAGCCGAAATACATCGCCGCTTGCCGGAAAAGAGGGACGCTACGTTCAGGCCAGTAAACTGAAGGAGCGCCTGGTAAAGGAAACTCTTCGGAACGTCTCTCTTGCTATTGAAGATGCGGCGGACCGCGAAGGTTTTATTGTAAAGGGGCGCGGGGAGTTTCAAATGGCCATTCTCATTGAGACCATGCGGCGGGAAGGTTATGAGATGTGCGTGGGCCGGCCCCAGGTCATCCTGCGGTCCATAGACGGGGTACGGTGTGAGCCTATAGAGCGTCTTTACGTGGATTGCAGCGAGGAGTTTTCCGGCATTGTCACTCAGAAGCTTTCTATGCGCAAGGGAAAGCTCATTTCACTTACCAACGCGCATGGTGGGCGTACGCGATTGGAGTTCTCTGTTCCCTCGCGCGCGCTCATCGGTTTTCGGGATGAGTTGCTGACTGACACCCGCGGCACGGGCATCATGCATGCCTATCTTGAAGGCTATGAGGAGCACCGGGGAGAATTCCCTTCACGGTTTACCGGATCCCTCGTTTCTGATCGCAGCGGCAACTCTGTTCCCTACGCACTCTTTAACCTGGAACCGCGTGGTCAACTCTTCCTTGAACCAGGTGAGCCGGTTTACGAGGGAATGATTGTGGGCGAGCATAACCGGGAAAATGATCTTGATGTGAACCCGTGCAAGACCAAAAAATTGAGCAACATGCGCGCCGCCGGCCGTGATGAGAACGTTGTGCTTACTCCGCCTCGCGTGATGACGCTGGAGGCAGCCCTTAATTTTATTCGGGAAGATGAGCTGGTGGAAATCACGCCAAAATCCATTCGGATGAGAAAGAGTGTTCTCACCGCGGCGGAGCGCAAGCGGTTGCGGTAAGCGGTTTGTCCGCAGCCTGCACAGAGACGTATACTTATGGTGTGCGGCGCCTACGCATTGTAACAGGCACTATTCCTCCTATCTTTGCCGCAGTGCTTCTTTGTGTGGCAGTGGCGATGCGCAACGTGATCCTGGTCCCGGTTGTAACGGCCGTGCTGAGCCTGTCCTTCGGTGGCCATGAGGTAGAACGGCCGCACGTTTCCGTTGGGAGCGTGGAGGGCAGCATCCTGTATGGGATCACCGTGCATGCGCTCGCGATTACAAGCCAGACGCCCTACGGAGCATTTCGTTCCTTTTCTGCAAGCAGGATGAGTATCCGTTACAGGCCGGAAGATCTCTTTTCCGTCCGCCCTGCGGACGCGCTGAGACGGCTGCAGGTTGACGGCGGTGTGTTGCAGCTGAGTTCCGGGAGCGGCCGGTCCTCCTCCGGTTCCGGAGCACCGGCAAAACGGCCGGCAGGCAGTGATCTGCCCGGGCGCATTCTCCATGCGGCCCTGGTGGATGCACCGCGTGCGCTCTCGCTTTCAATTCAATCCACGGTAGAGGTAATCCGTCCGGCGGAAGTGCCGCTACGCCTTACGGTGAGCGTAACCGGAAGCACCGCGACTGCGGTGTTTTTTGATGCGGTGCTGCCGGGCGGGCAGGCGGGAATACCGTGGCCCACTGACCGGGCACTTACAATGCGTCTCTCGCGATCCGGTCGCACCGTGAGCGTAGACACGGTCCAGAAGGCCACCACCGTCCCGGTTACGCTGAAGCTCACCGCGTCTGCTTCAAATCAGTCAACGAGCGAACTTGCCGTTTTAACGGTGTCTGCGGGAGTGGGCGGAGCTCGACTGGAAGTGCGGGCGGACCCTTCCCGTGCGGATCTCTCTCTCAATGCGTCACCGGAGGGCAAAGTGCTTCTGCCCGCGCTCCCCGGTATACCAGCCCTTGCGTCCCGCTTTCGCCTTGGCCCGGTTCATGTCACCTCAGGGAGCATTACGGTTCAGGCACATGCGCAGCTTTCCGGAAGGGGAACGGGAGTATCTCTGGTGGATGCGCTGATACGTGATCCGGGAGCTGTCCTGCGAAACCTTGAGGCGTCAGGAAACATCGTGCTCTCCTCCTGGAAGCCGGACGGGTTTGTTCCGGTATCTGCACGGGCGGCGCTGCGGTGGGATGGAGATGCGGTTACCGTGGAATCTGCCCACTTTGATGCCGGCGCGGACGGTAGTGCCGTGTTCAAAGAGATCGTAGTCTATCCGTTTCGCCAAGCGGTACTCGGACAGGTAGGAGACGCCTCTGTTGATCTTACCAACCCGGGAAATCTCATAGCGCCATTGCGGCAAACCGCCGGCGGATGGGCCGCCCTGCTTGGTTCAGTGTCTGCCGTCCGCATTCGAGCATCCACACAGGGACCGGATACGCTGTGGTTAGAGTCTCTGGCGGTTGCGGGTAACCCTGGCGGGCGCGGCGCTTCAGATTCCTCTTATGAAGCGGAAGCTTCTGGAATGGTAGACGTAAAGAAGTTCCGGGTGTCTGACGGCAGCCTATCTTTTTCCGTGCCGAAACCGGGACAACTTCCTTTCATCGCTTCCTTATTGTCGGAACCGCTCAGGGCCGCTGTCGGCGGGGTGTCAGGCTCTGCCCGCTTTGAAGGCTCCTACGGTGCGCTGTTGGGGCTGCAGGAGAGCACCCCTGAGAACCAGGCAGGCGTGCATGCAGTAATTGATTCTCTTCATGTGCGCGTTCTCCCGCGGACGGGAAACGTTTCAGCAACGCTTGTGAATGCAGCTGACATCACCATTGCTCCCCGGCACATCACCCTGCAAAACGGGGAATTCACCTTTCTCGGTGGCAGCGTCTCGCTCCGCGGCAACATCTTGCCTGACACCGTGGACGCCGCCATTTCATTTCAGTCGCTGGTCGCCCCGCAACTGGTCTCTCTTTTGGGAATTGACCTCACCACAGAAGGACGGATAAGCGGCGCAGCGCGGATGAACGGTTCCCGGCAAACTCCACGATTGAGCGCGTCCGTCTACACCACCGGTCTGGTCGTGGACGGTAAAGACGTGAACGTAAGCGTGGACGCCGCGCGTGAACATGGCGCAATCTCAGTGAGTTCGCTTAGAGTTGGGGTCGGTGGAAAGATGGCGGCTGCGGCGTCCGGAACACTTCCGTTCCTTCTGGACACGCGTGGTCTCGCCGTATCAAATCTTACCGAAGCTAACTTCAATATCTACGCCGCGGTGGCGGACCTACCGTCCTGGCTACCGGAATCACTTCGCAGCTTTCTTCCCGGAGGAGCTATGACACTCCAGGCGGGAAGCGGAGCCGGAAGTGATCTTGTTCACATCAATCTGGAGGTGAGACACCAATTTGCAGATGCGGCTCCCTCTGCCGCCGCCTATAACACACTGCATACGCTGGCGGCGAAGGTGGTAGCAAGCCAGCGTACCGGAAATGAAGTTGATGTCACCACAACCTTACACGTTGACGGTGTGCAATTGGCGCATGTGCGTGGACGCGTACAAATTCCGCGCGCGATCGGCACCGGTGGTGGGCAGGGTGACTCTGTTCCCATCCGGGGAACCGTTGACGTTTCCGTTCCCCTGGAACGGGTTGCCGCTTTTTTCCCACAGCTCACCTTTGCTGGCGGTTCCATTACCGGACGCGTGGCGCTGTCAGGAAGCATTGCGCGTCCGGACGCAGTAGGCATGCTCACCCTGTCTTCAGGTGAACTGCACTTTCCCGGCAACATGCCTGCAGTGCGCGCGGTCAATGGTTCTGTGACGCTGACTCACGAGACCGTTCGGCTCCACAATATCAGGGCGGAACTGGGTTACGCGCCGGTCAATCTTTCCGGTTCAGTCACGCTGCCGTTTTTTGGAGACAAGGGTAAAATCGATGTAACGGTCTCAGGCAGAAACATGCTTTTGATTACCGGCAGTGACCTCCGCGTCCGCGTGAATGCAGACCTGAAGGCAACGGGGAACTTTCAGGGCGTGGATATTGCCGGATCCGTTGTAGTGACAGACGCAACGTACGCTAGAAACATCCCCATTATCAGTTTGAACGCGCCGGCGCCGGTGGAACAGAGTATCGTGCGGCTGTGGAGCATACCGGGAGAGTTTGCGCGTCGCTCGCATCTCTCCGTCAATGTCCGTGCAGACCGCTCTGTCCACATCCGCAACAATCTCTATACTGGTGATCTCTCCGCAAATATCGATCTTGGCGGGACCTTAGAGCTTCCCACGCCGGTAGGTCGTGTGTATGCGACCGCCGGTACGGTGAACCTTCCGGTAACCAGCCTGGATGTGCAACAGATACTGGTACAGTTCAAGCGTACCTCGCCGCTCACACCGGAAGTGCACGTTCGCGGAACAACACAGATGAGAGGGTACAAACTCTACGTAGATGCAAGCGGCACTATACCTGCCGTTCAGGTGCAGGTCAGCTCCAGTCCGCCCCTTTCAGAAGAGCAGGCGTTGCTTCTGCTCACTACGGGATATGCGGACGTGGGCCTGGCCAACACCCCGGAGCGAACCGTACGCATTCTTGGCGAGTACCTGGGACGAAGGTTGGTGAACCTGCTCGCGCCGGGACAGGACGTTCAGGCAGTTCTGGACAGAATTGAAGTCTCCATCGGGCAGATCATCAGTGAATCCGGGAAGGAGGTGATCCAAATTGAGTACCGCCTCGGGCCGGGAAGCAACTGGTACCTGGAGTTTCAACGTGACCAGTACGACAGGGATAACCTGGGGCTGGCGTGGAGATTGTGGCTCAAATGAGAGCGGTGATGCTGCCGGCGCTTCTGCTTCTCTTGGGAGCAGTGACCGTTGGGAGCGTTTGCGCGCAGGAGAACTCTTCCGCCGGACAAACGCGGGGACCGCGCATTGTGTTTACCGGTTCCTCGGAAGTGCCCCTCTCACGGGTACGACACGTTGCCCGGTCACGCCTGTTGGAAGTTCGGCGTGGACAGGGTGGGCCGCCGGAGCTCGCAGACGCGGCTTACCGTATGCAGCAATGGCTGCAAGGCCAGGGGTATGCCGACGCACACGTAAGTTTCCGCATGCTTGCTGCATCCGGTGGAACCGAACGGGTGGTTCAGTCCGCGGCGGGTTGGCCGGATGTGGACCGTGTGGAGTTTGTGGTGGAGTCCGGACGGATGGTGTATCTGGGCACCCTTTCATTTCCGGGTGCCCGAGCGGTTCCCGCAGAACGGTTAAAAACAGTGGTTGCCGGGGGCACGGCCGCCACGCGTCAAGCATATCGTGCTGATGCCGTTTCTTCTGCAGTTCAGACCATCGCGCAGCTCTATGTAAACCGGGGATATGCAAAGGCGCACGTGGGGCCGGTTTCTACTATCCGGCGTACGGCAAATGGTGTTGTGCTTGCCGATGTCACCATTCCGGTAGCCGAGGGAGGCAAGTTTACTGTTTCATCCGTGAGCGTGGACGCTCCGGGCCTGGCGGACAGCCTGGTTGCTCAAGTGAAGAATCGTATCGGACTAACCGGTCAACCGTACGTGCCGCAGCAGGCGGCCGGAGCGGCTGTTACAATCCGCAATGAACTTGGCGCACACGGGTATCAAGCACGTGTTGATTTTCAAGCTTCGCTGCAGAAAGACCTTACGGCGCAACTATCCTATCGGGTAGATCTCGGTCCACGGCTGGTTATTGACCATTACACCATAGAGAATATGGGCACCGCTCCGCTTCGAACCCGAGAGAGGCTTATTAGGTCAACCTTCATCCAGAAATCCGGGGACACTGTTGACATGAACAAGATGGACCAAACGCAGGAGCGGCTCTATGAACGCGGACTCTTTTCCTATGTGAACGTCCACCTGGTACCGCAGCCGGGAACAGAAAGCCCCAGACCTACCACCGTAGTGATTCAACTGGAAGAGGCGCAAAGCCAGTACGTTCAGATTACTGCAGGGTGGGGGAGTTACGAGCTCTTGCGCGGCTCGCTTTCTTTTACGGACCAGAATCTCCTTGGGCTGGGGCGATACTGGTCTACCACCGGGCACGGAAGTTTCAAGACCTACGGCGTGAGAAGCAGCGTCAGCGACAGTGTGCTATTTGGCCCCGCAAGCACGCTCTCGGTGACCGGCTCATATGAGTATCGGGATGCGCCAACCTTTCGGGTAACCACCGCGGCGGCAGAAACTTCTCTTGCGTACCGCCTGACAAACCAGTGGAACGCCCGGCTCGCGTATCAGTACTCCTATTCGCAGGTCCGTCCGGACACTGCGGACGTGGCGGCGGCAGAAAGCGGTGCGCTTACTACCGGAAGAGTGACGGGGAAACTTGAGTATGACAGCCGAGACAGCGTAGTGATCCCCACAAGCGGCGCAGACCTATCGATCTCTCCACTCTATTCTGCGCCTTTTTTAGGTTCTGACCTCAACTTTGCCGGTGCTGATCTGGAGGCCGGCTGGTATGTTTCGTTGCCGCTTAACTCAGTCCTTGCACTTTTCGCGCAGTACAGCACACGCTACGCCTTTGTTGGATCTCATACCCTGCCCGTGTCCGAACGTCTTTTTCTGGGCGGGCCCAACTCGGTGCGTTCATTCGGCCAGGACGAGCTTGGACCGGTAACAAGCGACCGGCTCCCCAAAGGCGGGCTCTCATCCGCCATGGCAAGTGTGGAGCTGCGCATTCCGGTGGCAGGCTCATTGCACGGGGCACTCTTTTATGATGCGGGCTCGGTCAGCGAAAGCTCGTTCACTGCTGCAACCGAGATTGGGCAGGCGGTTGGTGCGGGAGTTAGATACTATCTGCCGGTTGGGCCGATCCGGGTTGATGCGGCGTACAACCCGGGAAGACTCTTTGGAGCAAGCGGCCGGTTCAGGGTGAACGTGGCCGTTGGGTTCAGTTACTGATCACGTTCGGTCTGGCTGGTAAGCAACGCAAACGAGCGCGGGCCGGCGTGCCAAACATGTTTGGGAACCGCGACCGGTTCATCAAGTTCCCGGAAGGTATCTTCAACTACATGCCAGCTCCCCGACGGCAGATGAAAGTCCTTGCGTTCGTCTTCTGCATTCAAGAGAAGGAGAAAGTCATCATCCGGTTCCGGCTCACCGCGTATGGTGAGAAAGCGCATTCCCGCCGCACCGGTAATGAGAATGGCCAGTGACTGAAGTGCGCTGTTCTGCCAATCTTTCTCTTCCATCTCTTCCCCGTCGGGCTTCAGCCATGATACATCGCGATGTGTGGTGCCGGGAGTGACTGCACCGCGAAAAAAGCGAGATCGTCTGAAAACCACGTGCTCACGGCGCAGTGCAAGAATTCTCCTTGTGAAAGCAAGAAGGTCCGCCCCGGATTCAAGGAGTTCATTCCAGTCTATCCAGCTGATCTCGTTGTCCTGACAGTAGGCGTTGTTATTTCCGTTCTGGCTGCGTCCCAGTTCATCGCCCGCGGTGAGCATTGGGACACCCTGTGACAGTACAAGGGTTGCCAGCATATTCTTCATTTGCCGTCGGCGCACGTCGCGGATGTTGCCGTCCGCCGTGGGTCCCTCTACGCCGTGGTTGTAGCTTACATTGGAATCGCTGCCGTCGCGTCCGTTTTCCAGGTTTGCGCGGTTATGCTTGCGGTTGTAGCTTACCAGGTCTGCGAGCGTAAATCCGTCGTGTGCGGTCACAAAGTTGACGCTTGCCCACGGCCGGCGGCCTCTATTGTCAAATATGTCGCTTGAGCCGGCAAGACGGGAGGCAAGCTCAGGGATTTTGCCCTCATCGCCTCGCCAGAAAGAGCGTACCGTATCGCGGTAACGGTCATTCCATTCAGCCCACCCCGGCGGGAAGTTTCCCATTTGATAGCCGTCCGGACCGGTATCCCACGGCTCTGCTATGAGCTTAACCTCTGAGAGGACCGGGTCCTGTGCTACCACGTCCAGGAACGCCGCGTGCCTGTCATAGGAACCCTGAACCCGCGCAAGCGTGGTTGCCAGGTCAAACCGGAAGCCGTCTACCTGCATTTCCGTGACCCAGTAGCGCAGGGAATCGGTAACCATGCGCAGTACCTGCGGATGCCTGAGCTCAAGCGCGTTTCCCGTACCCGTATAATCGTTATAGTAGCGAGGCTGATTATCCATCAAATAATAGTAACTGCGATTATCGACGCCTCGGAAACAGAGAGTGGGACCCATATGGTTTCCTTCTCCCGTGTGGTTGTAGACCACATCCAGTAGCACCTCTATTCCCGCATCGTGCATGAGCTGCACAAAGCGTTTAAAATCACGCAGACCCTGAGATCCCAGATATTCCGGCTGCGGGGCAAAAAAGCTAATAGTGTTGTAACCCCAGTAGTTGCGCAGGCCGCGTTCCACCAGGTGGCGGTCATGGACAAAGGAGTGGACCGGTAAAAGCTCCACCGCCGTTACG
>Ga0102944_1000377_pt1 | contig 35031 bp, 27 predicted proteins | sample SalPonD_shore_MG_FD_78172 | JGI IMG/M metagenome (GOLD analysis project Ga0102944, IMG submission 78172) | Salt pond soil microbial communities from South San Francisco under conditions of wetland restoration - Salt Pond MetaG... | ecosystem: Environmental > Aquatic > Marine > Intertidal zone >... | reverse complement strand
TATCGCAGAAGGAACTCCTGAATATCTTAAAGACACGATTGGGAAGGGAGATGTCCTCACCTTTAAGATCGAGGGCCCCAGTCAGATCATAAAGAACACAATAAATAGTATTAAAGATCTTGATTATGTATTGGACGCTTCCTATTTAGAAGATGAATTATCGGTTCGAATCACAGCAATGGATGGGATAGGAAAGATTGGCAATTTTGTAAATAATTTTAATAGGAACGGGCTAAAAATTATTGATGTGGAAATTTTAGGAAATAGTTTGGAAAATGTATTTCTATCATTAACTGGGAGGTCTCTACGAGAATAGGTGATAAAAAATGTCAAGATTATTCGTTTTAACCAAAAAAAATTTGTTAAGATTTATCAAAAATCCTAAAACAATAGGATTTTTGGTCGCCATTCCAGTTCTCTATTACTTAATTTTAGGTTTAATTTTTGGAGCAGTGGGTACAGGCGATACCACCACAACATATAATATAGGTTGGATAGATTTAGATTCTACAAATGCAACACAAGAGAATTATCAACTGGATAATATATATGATATTATCGATAACAATGTTTCATTTATAAATCTCCAAAAATATTCTACATTAGATTTAGCTTTTAAAGCAGCGGAATCAGGTGATATTATCTCTTATGTCGTATTCCCCGAGGGATTTGAGGAGAGTTTAGAAAACCGTTCTAAAATTAATTTAGCATTTTTTAATAATGATTCGACAACGTCTCCCAACTATTCTATAACAGCATTTTATTATAATTTGCAAAGTTATTTTTCCGAACAATTCCTAATTACGAACGTTTCTAATAATGTTGATCAAATTCTAGCGAATTTTAGTCAATTTCACTATGATTCAATGATAGTAATTAATGAAGGATTTTTGAAGGGATTGGATGACGGTACAAATGTCAATATGACCTATTATTATCGAAACAGCACTACTCCACAAGCGACTGATGCTAAATTACAATATGCCTTATCTTATCTTAATAGGTCTATAGGTGCAACTTATCAAACGAAATCTTATCTCATAAATCTTTTTAATGGATCCATACCTGGGGCAGAGCCCTTTAGTTCTATTGAATTCAATATTTATTTCCGAGGAGATGTTTCTCCTGTTACCAAGGGAACTTTAATGAATACTATTAATCAACTTATCAAGGAAATCATTAACTACAATCCCACTAATATTGAGATAACTTTAGATGAGGAACCATTTAAAGGAAAAATTGTAAACCAAATCACATATGCGGCTCCAGGGTATTTATTATACGGTCCTATGTCAATCTTATCTTTTGTATTAGTAATCCTCACCGGAGAGAAGAAGGATGGTATATTCAAACGACTCTCTAGCACTCAAGTGAAAAATTGGGAAATTATTCTTTCCAATATTTTATCAAGTATTCTATTGATCTTTATGCAATTTGCGATTGGAGCAGGTATATTATCTATCTTTGGATGGAGCCCCAACTTTGCTACTTTTATTGACTTAATCATTGGAATTGGGATTACGATGTTCTTGTTTTCATTCTTCTTGCTAGCATTATCTTTCGCCTTAGCTCCAATATTTAAGGACCCTGACACTGCAGGAGGAGGAGTATGGATAATTATCATCCCCCTTGCTATGGTTTCGGGAATATTCGTACCAATTGAATTATTCGGCGAATCAATGCAAATTATTGCATCGGTACTACCTACAAGATTTGCTGTTGTAGCTTTACAGAATATACTACTTAATGGTAATTCAATACTCCATCCGGAAGTCTTAGTAAACTGGGGATTATTATTAATTTACTCTGTCGTTATATTCATCATTGGAATAAAGCTTTTTAACAGATTCGTAAAATCAAAATAAACTTTTTTTTCCTTTTAATTTTCATAGAAATGTTCTAAATTCCATTCATTACATATTTTTTAATATTCTTCCTTATTTTAGTATGGATCATGATAGAATTAAATTTTTAAAAAAGGATTATTCTCAAGGATTTGTTTCATACTTGGGATGTAAAGCCGAATTTGTTGATAAAGGAATTTTTCAATCTTCGCTTGAAATACGTCAAGACCATAAACAGCAAGATGGATTTGTCCACGCGGGAGTGATAGCCACAATGGCTGATCACACCGCAGGTTATTCAGCATATACCCTCGTTTCTAAAAATATTCGCATTCTAACTATAGAATTCAAGATCAATTATTTTAAACCAGCAATTGGTGATAAATTAGTATGTAAATCTAAAGTAATTCATTCGGGTAAGAGAATAATCATTTCTGAGTCAAATGTTTATATAAGTTCCCATGAGGGAATTGATCTTATTTCAAAAGCAATGGTCACCTTAATGGCAATCCCGATGGAAAAAATGCATTAAAAAAAGAAATCAATTTCCATAAATAATGATTTGCTATTTTGTTTATAAAAATTTAATATGGTTAACCTGATTGGAATAATTAATAGGTTTTTTCTACCCAGCTCTCTAATTCCAAATATAATTTTTTTAAGTTTTCAATATCTTTCTCAGATGCTTCCCAATATCCTCTTTGCTCAGCTTGAAGCATATTTTTCACTATATCCATCATCGCAAATCTATTATTTTCAGTAAGCGCATTCCTTATCTCCTCATTTTCGATATACTGATCATACGCTTTATTCCAAATCCAGTTTTCTACTTTATGAGTTGTAGCTGCAAGACCTAAGACATTCTCGACTCGTTCTGCCACTTTCTGCCCTCCATGATACTTATGTTCTAAAAGCCCTTTTATCCATTGCGGATTCAGAGTTCGTGTTATTGTTCCTTCTTTAATACTATTTTCTAACGTCTCAACTTTTATATCTCTTGTCGAAGAATCTGCGATATAAACGTTTGCATTTTCTCCGGTAAGTTCTTCATAACTCCGTGCTAATCCCCCTGTAAATTCATAATAATGGTCTAAATCTGTAATATGATATTCGCTAGAGTCTCGAATTTGACTCATCAAATTTATCTTTCCGACTGCTTTCGAAAAAGTATTAAAACTCCTATTCACTTTCTGATTTTTCATATAAGCAAAACACATGTTATTAAGGTAATCACTTGCTAATTCTTTTTCTTCTCCCCATTCTCCAGCCGAAATAATATCTGTCAAATTTGTATTGTATTTTCCTGGAGGTGGACCAAAAATCCGAGCGTTCGGATTCTCAACATCTTCTGACCGCAATTCTATCATTGATTTTTTTATGTAATTTTTATCAATAGGCTCATCCAGATTCGAGACTAATTCTACTGCTTTATTGATCAATTCTAAAACATAAGGAAAGGTATCTCTGAAAATCCCTCCGATGGTAGTTATAACATTTACACGTGGATGAGTCATCTCTTCCAAGGGAATTACTTCAAGTTCAGTGGTCCATATGGATTTATTTTTTACCGCTTTTACACCCATATAATTAAAAATTTGTCCAATCGTCTCTCCGCCAGTTTTCATCGTTTCAAACGCCCATAATACTACACTAACAGTTTCAGGATAATTTCCCTTTTCTTTTTTATAATCCTCAAGTAATGATTCTGCTATTTGTGATCCTCTTCTATAAGCTGTTGAATTAGGTATCAAACGGGGATCAAAACCATACGAATTACGACCTGTGGGAAAAATATGAGGTGAACGAATGGGATCTCCTCCTAAACCAGGTTTTATATATCCTCCTTCTAGTGCATGAATAATATTCTCCATTTCATTTGAATTTTCTATTTGAAAATCTAAATTAAAAACCCATTTACATATCTCTTCAATATGATCATCAGAAATTTGAATGATATCATCAAAATAATCTTGTAGGGTCTTAAAGATATAATTTTCAGTTTTCAGTGAATTATTTTTTAAATCAAAAATCTTGCCTAAGAAAAGTCTTATATTTTCAGATTTCTCAATTTTGCTTGAACCAAATTGTTCAAGAATTTGGTCTAATTGAGGGATCTCACCTGAGTTTAATAAAATCATTTCCAGAAGATCTCTTTTTTCTTCTTCAGAATAAGTTTCTCCAAGTACATGCAAACCCATAGGAATTATTGAGGTTTTATAGCGATATAATAAATCTTCTAACTCTGTAATATTTTTATATTTAAGCTCAATTGTCGTCGCCAATTCATTTATTTCTTCTTTTAGATCCACTAATCTTTCAGATTCTACACTCTCATCCGAACTTGAGACTTCCAATTCTTTTTTAGAATGATATTCTTCAATTAATAGTTCTAATCGTTCTATCTCCTCATATAAATCCGTGTTTTTAAACGATGGTCCAGCATGATTTATAATTAAAGAGTTAGCCCTTCTTTTAGCTATAGCTGATTCACTAGTATTTGTCACGTGGTAATAATATATATTTGGGAGATTTCCAATAAGATTTATATTATAATCATCATAACCACCAGCACATTCTTTACCGGGTAAAAATTCTTCCGTGCCATGAGTGCCAATGTGAATTATTGCATCAACATTAATTTCTCTTTCTAAATATCTATAAAAAGCTAAATATTGATGATGAGGAGGAAGATTTCTGTCGTGATATTCATTGGGATCTCCAGAGACTGTGCTTCTTGCGGGTTGTAGACATAAATAAATATTACCATATTCTACTATTGGTAATTTAATGCTTGAATTCTCAACCATTATTTTTCCTATGGGTTGACCCCAAAATTCAATAATTTCTTCTTGAAAATCTTTTGGCAATTCATTAAAAAATTGTATATACTTCTCTTTTTCAAACAATACTCCCATGAATCTCTCTACATTTGTGAATTTGGGACAATTTACTGATCCTCCTTCAATAAAAATATCACCGAGGGTCTTATTTTGTGGAAAATCCCCAACTGTATATCCTTCATTCTTTAATGAACTAATCAAATTACGAATGGAATCAGATACGTCTAAATATGCAGCGTTACCAATTTTATCTTCTCCCGGAGGATAGTTATATACTATTATTGCAACCTTTTTTTCTGAATTTAATTTTTTACGTAAATTCAACCATTTCTTTATCCTCTCTGTAATGAGTTTGATATTTTCTTCTAAAGGAATGACTTCTAAAACATCCGAATCAATCAATTCTGAATATCCCAAGCTTCTCATGCATCCTACTGTCATCATTTCAAACCGTCCATCTAATTCCGGCATAACAACGGCAATGATCTGATTTATGGGAATTATACCATCTTGAGAATCCCTATAATCTTCGATTGGATTATCAAATTGAATTATTGGGTTAAATTGAGGAACATCGAATTCTTGATAAAGATCTATCGTTGTTGATGAATCTCCACCAAAAGGACCACCATTTAACTGGAAATATTGTAAATTTATAATTGCGCTTACTATTTTTTTTCCATCTCTGAAAAAAAATTCTTTATGTGCCTCCACATTAGTTAAAACATCAGAAAATACAGGAATGACATTGAACTCGTTTAAATTTTCCATAAAACTCTCGACGATGGGTAGCGATTGCTCAAAATAGAGTCCGCCATAAAAGAATAGACCAATTGTTTGCTTAGCTGGATTATATTTAATTTCTGTAAGATATTCTTCCAAATTTTCGAAATATTTGTTTAATTTAATATCATAGATCCCATCAGAAGGAATCTTCTGAGGTTTTGGAACATCAATCTCATCATATCCTAGATAATGCTTTAAGAGAAAAAGGATCATATTTTTATGATTTTCGCCTATTCCACCCAAACCATATACCCAATAATCCATCATAAGACTCCAATAACGAGCATGCTTTAAAGCTCTGAACGGAAAAACCTTTCCAATAATCTTAATAAGATTTGTCATTCTCTGTCCGAATCTTACGGCATCGGTTAAATCTGGAATCTCATCTGTTCCATATTCCTCTTGACTAGAAGACGGAATTTTTTTTGCCAAAAAAGACCCCATTTTAGTGAGTTTTCTGATCTCACTATTCCCTCCCACAAGGGCAATTATATTTTTCTCTTCAAAAAGAGCGGGATCTTCTTGTTCCAATTTATTATAAATGTTTACCAATATTTCTGCTGTTGGACAATTACCCCGAATATCAAGTAACATAATCTCTGAATTATATATATCCTCAATAAATTCCTCTTTAGGAATTTTTCCAGAATCAACATCATTTAAAAAATAGATTTTAAAATCAAAAATATGCCCCAATTCATCATAAATTTCCCTAATTCCTTCCGTTAACCATTTTACAAATACCGAAGCGGAAACAAGGGTAATTTTGGGAACATTTTTCTGTAAAGTTTTATTCTCCATAATTAACTATTTATTTATGCGTTTTCAATTAATCCTTGTTTTTTTAGAATATTACTGAGTTCTTTTTCATTTAAATCATCTATATGATAATACATTGCATTAGAAGCCTCAGAAAGCTTTTTATTAAGTCCTAAAGAAACATCTGAATTCTCTGTATCGATAATAATCATATCCAACTCATTCTGAGCAATATAATTACCACTTTTGATTAAATCTTCCATTGCATCGTTATAAAATACATTCCCTCGTGCATCAGAAAGTAATAATATCAATGGAATATACCCAGTATTTTTTCGCTTCTCTTCTAAAGCTAATTCAACTGCTTTTGACAATCCCTCTACTAAAGGAGTTGTTCCTCCAGTGGGAATATTTTTTAATAATTTATGGGCTAAATCTATACTCCTGGTAGGTGGAAGTATAACCTCTGCCTTTTCTTTTCTAAATACAACTAATGCAACTTTATCACGATGAATATAGTTTGTTTGTAAGATCGAAAAAATCGCACCCTTCACAGCTTCCATACGATTTTTTACTCCCATAGAACCCGATGCATCTACACAAAATATAATTAAATAACTTGATTTACCCATTCTCCTCTTAACATAGATATGATCCTCTAAAATAGTTAAAGTCTCTCCATTTTTCATCGCATTTATATTCTCTTTCTCAAGAGCAGCTTGGTTTAATGTTTCATTCAAGGCAATATCATAGGTATTTGTAAAATTAAAGTCCCTCGGTTTTTCTCCTCCTACATATTTACCTCGGGAGCTACTCGTCGGATGAAGGATTCTTTTTCCAGAAGTATTCATTTTTTCTCGAATCCGTTTATCTTCAATAATGCTGTCTGCGTTTGTTTCCTTTCCAATTTCAAATACTTCTTCCCGAACATTTAGTATTTCTTCTTCCTTTAAATCGTTTTCGAGCTCTTCTTCATTTTCCGGTTCCATTTCAAAATTCTCATCACACATCTCATCGATCTTTTCCTCGTCTAAAACTTGGTCTTCAAATGGCAAACGCCTCATTCTATGGCTTAACGACAATCTTGCCGCAATTTTTATATGTTCCTCATTCACTACTTTCCTTTCATTGAAAGCCGCAATAGTTTTTGCCGTACGTGCGATGGTTATATCTGCTCTATGACCATCTGTTTGGAATTCTATACAGAGTGCTGCAATTGTTTTTAATTGATCATCCGATATACTCACTTCATCAAGGAAATCTTTCGCTTTCATAATTCGGTCTCGTAATTCTATTTGCTGTTCTTCATATCCATTGCAAAATTCTTCCGGATGAGTTTGAAATTTTTCAACCCGTTTCACTATTTCTACTCTTTGCGCGATGTTTTGAATTCTCTCGACATTTACACTTAAACCAAACCGGTCTAATAATTGTGGACGCAAGTTTCCCTCTTCTGGATTCATTGTGCCGACAAGAATAAAATTCGCAGGATGATGAAAACTGATCCCTTCTCGCTCAATAATATTCACTCCCATCGCAGCACTATCTAATAATACATCCGCAACGTTATCTGCTAATAAATTCACCTCATCGATATATAAAATATTTCTATTCGCCTCTGCTAATATCCCTGGTTCTAAGGCTTTAATTCCCTCAGTTAATGCCTTTTTCATATCAATAGTACCAACCACTCTATCCTCAGTCGCATTTATCGGAAGAGTAATCACACTCATCTTTTTTTCAATGATTTTATCTTCATCGATATGATGATCTTCAAAGTTCTCCTTGCAGCTCATACACATCTCTTGTTCATCATACGGATTACAATTGAATAGACAATCTCCAATTATTTCGATTTTTGGTAATACATCTGCTAATGCTCGTACTGCAGTCGATTTTGCAGTACCTTTCATGCCTTGAATTAACACGCCACCTATCTTCGGATTAATAGCATTGAGAATTAGGGCTAATTTCATCATGTCTTGGCCAACTATCGCTGTAAACGGATAAATTTCGTAACAAGTCATTTTTTTTATACTTTTTTCAATATTTACTTTCTTTATTCTAAAGTCTGAGTTATCTATTCATGATATTTTTATCAATGTTACTTTTATGGAATATTCGATAAAATAAGAATATTACCAGAGTTGGAGAAAGTATGATCATAAAATATGGGAAATAAGAAAATTTGATATGTATATAGATTAACGTGATTTACTATTTACTGTTATTAATTGAAGATTAATCCCATATATTTTCTTAAATAATAATAAATACAAAATCAATCGACATGAATGTTAAAGAAACTTTTCATATTTTTTTAGGATTAATTATGAACTTTTTATAAAATATAAATAAATCGCAAAATTAAAGACATCACAGAGTTTTATGAAACTTTGAATAAACAATTAAAAATTATAAAAATTTAAAAAACCATAAAAAATTAGAAAAAATAAAAATATTGTGAGTTTATTCTGTTCTCTTTTTCTTTGAATAGGTTATTAAGTAAAATACTCCTCCAATAATCACTGTTGTTAATATTAATCCAAGAAGCCCAGCCACGTATTCATTACTTATAAACGAAAAAAAGGGTAACCAAAAAGCTTCTGGCTCTGCAACTCCCCAATCTTCTAACACCCGTTCCAATCCGTCTGGATCCTCTGATAGAAATCCTACCGTAAACCCTATTGAAAGCATTATGATTAAGATGCTAGAGATAACTACCAATGAAATAATTGGCCATTTATAGCGTTCCAAATCCCCCATGGTTTAATCTACCCCCATTAAATTTTGAGTTATGATTAGACTTGGTTTGGTTTTCAAGATATAATAGATAATTAATGCTGAAATCACCGCTTCCCCTATTCCTATAAGTAAATGCCAGTAAACCATCGTAGAAATTGCAATAGCAAATGGAATAACATTAGAAATTCCTAGCTCTATTCCACATACTAATGCTGCAAGTACAATGCTAATATACGACCCTATTGCGGTTGAGAGGGTAATTTTAATTGTTTTATCCATTGAACTCTTATTCAAAACTTTTATTATCCCCAATACGATATAAAAACCAATAATTCCTCCGATAATCCCCATATTAAATGCATTTGCTCCTAAAGCAGTAATCCCTCCATCCCCGAATAAACTCTGAACAACTAACACCAAAAATAAAATAATAACCGACGCCCAAGGACCTAATATAACCGCAACTAACGTTCCTCCAACTAAATGACCCGAAGTGCCACCAGGGACGGGATAATTGACAAATTGAAATGCAAAAATAACTGCTGCTAAGACTCCGATATATGGTACAAGCTTTTCCGATTCTTCTCTTTCAAACATTTTTCCCATTCTAAAATATCCAAGCACCATAACTAAAACCGTTATAATCCATAGGACAATAATAGTCACGGGATCCAACAAACCATCTGGTATATGCATTTGTTAATCACTCTTTTTATAAGATTTCATATGATGTTTTTCTAAATCGATTTTAAATGTTATGTCTTTATAATATAATAATACTAAAGAATATTACCCAACTAGAATCTAGTATGATCCTATAAATAAGAAAACATACTAATATTAAAAAATAATATTGTAAGCATTTAAATTAAAATAACTCCTATTCTTTTATGAATAAGCAGTATCTATACATTAGATTAGTATAAATCCAAAAGAGAAGAGATCTAAAAAGTATAGTTTTAAAAAAAACCTAAGAAGAATTTACTATGCAAAACAAATTCAATACTTATTGGAGAATAGATGCAAAAATTTACAATATAAAAAATAAAGTTTCATAAAACCAACGTTTATATTATTCAGTTCTTTAACAAAAAAGAGAATTAAATCGAGCTATTTCGATACACAATTATTAAGCAAATTAAGAGAGAATCAAAAATGCGCACGATTCTTCCATTTCGACATGAAGATGAAGATATTATTTTAGCCAAGACTCATCCTTTAGTTCGATTAATCACCCCGTTTATCCTTATCATTCCCATATTATTTATTAACGATGTTTTTCTCATAATTACTATTTTATTTGCTCTATTTATTCTGATTTTGATTTTTCGCTTAAATTTAAAGCGAATTCTTTCGAGAGCAAAAAATGTAATTCCATTAATAATTTTAATCGTAATTTTTCTCCCACTCTATATAGGGAACACTATAATCTATACAATTAATATAGGGATTCAAATTAATATTTATCAAGAAGGAATCGATTTAGCAATCTTATTATTTTTAAGAATTTTTACTGCTATTTTTGGATTTATGGCCTTTTTTTCATCTTTGACCTATTCAGAATTTATTGAGGCTATAACAAAAGCTCATGTGCCTGCCATGTTTGTGGGAAGTTTCATTATTCTTTTACATTATATTCCCATATTAGCTAATTCAAATAGAAAGATACTCGAGGCTCAGGAACTTAGGGGCAAAAAAGTCACATCATATTGGCAGAAACTTAAAGCTCACGCATTTATCATGGGAAAAAGTATAGTAATGAATATGGAGCGAAGTGAGAAACTTTATGAAAGCCTAAAGCTGAGAGGCTTTTCCGGAAAGATAACATTCGCTCCAAAAGGTGTTAAGGTTATAGATATAATGACATTGATAATATTTAGTTTGTTTCAGGTTTTTTTAATTATCTTTATTGATTTAGAATTTATTTACATGGAGGTAATCAAATTATTTATTCCGTAGAAATTGAAAAATTACATTTTTCTTATGAATCTGGATTTTCCTTAGAAAATATTTCTTTTAAAATCGAGCAAAATTGCATTTATGCATTGATTGGAAATAATGGATCGGGAAAAACTACATTGCTTAGATTATTAGTTGGATTATTGAAGCCTAAATCTGGAACGATTAAGATTTTTGGAAAAGAATTAACAAGAAAAAAAGAAGAATTATGGAAAATACGACAGCAAATCGGATTTTTATTCCAAAATCCTGACGATCAATTGTTTGCTCCAACAGTAGGAGAGGATGTAAGTTTTGGTGCCCGGAATTTGAAACTCGAAGAAGATGAGGTTGAAGAGAGAGTCAAATGGGCTTTAAAATCAGTGGACCTGGAAGAATATAAAAATATTTCTCCCTTTAATCTTTCGTGGGGTCAAAAAAAAAGAGCTTGTTTGGCCGGTCTTTTAGTATTAAAACCTAAACTGTTAATTTTGGATGAACCGTTCGCAAATCTAGATTTTAGCTCTATAAAGAATCACTTAAAGATAATAGAAGCACTACGGCGTGAAAATGATATGACCATTCTTTTTACGACCCATAATCTTTTTTTTGTTGAGGAATGGGCCGATGAAATGCTGGTTTTAGCGAATGGAACAGTGATATTTGAAGGTCCACCAAAAGAAGGCTTAGCCCTTCAAAATGTTGAAGATTTGTTAGGATCTTACAATCATATAAGAAAGCTTATAGGAGAAAATCGAATTTAATAAATAATTCTATTTTAATTCCTTTTTCATTAATTTCTCTTCAAACGCTAATTTAAATGATGAGAAACAACTTTATCTAGTTCCCTACTGGTATTCTCGTCAAGTTCTCTTGGAATGGGTTTTTCTTCTAAAGTTTTACTTAAATCCCTCGCCCTTGCTCTAGCAGTTTGAGATCCTTGGCTTTTCCAATTTTCTAAAGTATTTCTATCAATAATGGATGAGGGAAATAGTAATTCTTTTTTATATAATTTCAATGTGGAGGAGTGAGACAATAATTCTTCGGTTTTATTATAATCACTTAGGATATCAAAAGCATAGGGCTTACCATAATCACTAATACCCTTTACTAACCGCTTTACCATCCCTGCAATCTCATTATCAATAATCAATTTCTCTAAGCTCTGTGTGGATTCGAAATTCATCATACCAAGACCAGATACCATATTGATACCTCCTAAAGCCGCTAAAATGGCGCCTAAACTGGATTCTAAACCAGACTGTGAATCTAGTGTTTTTGAATCACTCAAACCCATATACGCGTGAGTTGGTAATCCAAGAAACTTACCCATCTCAGTATCACCTAAATCAATCATCATCGTTTCTATAGCTCCCATAGGTGTTGTGCCTTTTCTCATATCCATTATTGATGGAGAACCTCCCCATATTACAGGTGCTCCTTTATTCACTAATTGAGCTATGACTAGTCCCGATAAGGTTTCAGCGCAATGCTGAGTTATAGACCCTATTAAAGTTATTGGTGCGTTTGCCCCAGCTAATGGCATAGATACAAATTCTACTGGGATCATACTTTTAGCAGCATCAATCACAGATTGGACTGTCAAATCAGACCATTTTAGTGGTGGAGAAGGACATGCATCGAATATCGCTAATGGTTTATCAGCTAATTCTCTTTCCGATGATCTGCAAGTCAACAATAATTCTTTCATAATAGAAAAGCTTTCTTTTCTAAACGTTCCAGTGATAATTGGTTTATAACAATATTTTAATGCGATATACAAACGATGCCAATCCTGAGCATCCATAGGAACATCTTCATACAACATAGAAGTACTTTGCGCATCAATATAATCTAAATGGTTCATAATTTTGCTAAATTTAATAAAATCTTGTGATTGAGCAAGTCTAATTTCTCCAGAATTTTCATCCATTATATAAATAGCCGCAGAACCAGGGTCGAAATGAATATTATCTCCAGATAATTTAAGATAATCTTTTGCTTCTCTGTCATATAATTTTATTTCTTTTCGACACGTTTTAATTGCTTTTTCTATTATATGTCTAGTTAGAAAAAATCGTTCGTTCTTAATTTCTATATCTTCATCCTTTAGGATTTTGATTGCTTCGTTATTATTAACAAACACACCTTGTTTTTCTAATATCTCTATTGCCTCATTAAAGATTAATTCTTTATGTTCCTTATCTAATACTTTTATTTTTGGTCGTAAAATACTCATAATATAATCCTATTAGCTAACTTATCTGTCTATTAATTTAATTTTTAGGAAAATTGAATACTAAAAATTAGAGATTAAAAAATATATATTTTTTTCTTAATTAAAAATATAGATTTTAAAGATTTTTGAATTTTTAATCTTAGCTATTTTAGCAAATATAATAGGTTTTGCAGAAAGGAAATATATTTTTTAAAATAATAGAATAAAATTTTTAACCTCAGTTTAATATATCTAGAATGGGAAAACGCTGAAGGAATAATTGCTTATCGAGGGCACATATGAAAACAGATGAGTATGTGTGCAAAAACAAGCAGACATCCAGAGTTTAATAATCAATAAAGTTATCAATCCTGGATACAATGGGCTCTTTACCTAGCTATGGTGAATACCAATGCAATGAGGTGTGAGTCAGTTACCCAGACAGGATACATGATTATGTCCCAACCCAAATGCCTAACACGAGAGAACATTTTTGATTCAACGGTATAATTCCCAAAAATGAGAAAAATGTGTTAGTGTTTTAGGCGACAATTTTAATACTTGATGCGATAACTTATTTCTAAATATAATCTCCTTCTTAAATCAATAAATCTTTGAAATAGAACCGATTATCTCTGAATTCAACTTTTCCTAATTGAAACGTCACAGAATCTTCAAATAATGGACCATCATACACAAAGGTATGAAACTCTCCATTTTCTCCACAAGGATCTACTTTTTCAGGTAAATCTGCGATAAAATCCTCGTCATATTCTCTGCCAATAAAAGAATCATCTAAAAAAGTTGAATCTATACAAGTTATTATTGCTTTAAAACCTAAATTAATAAATTTATAAGCCAGTTTTTCTGTGGATTGATCCCATAACGGAAAAAAAGCACTCATCCCAATTTTAGATAAATTATTTTCTCTATATTTCCTGATACCCTTCAGAAAAATATCTCCAAAGATAACGGAAGTAATTGTATCATTTTTTAACTTGAGCATTGTCTTTTCCATTATGGAGTTATATTTTTCATTAGAACAATCAATAGGGATGTAAACTATCTCGAGGGGAATTCCTAATTTTATGGATTGTTCTTCCAACAATTCCTTTCTAACTCCATGCATACTGATTCTTTGATATTGTTCAGTTATGGTTGTCAGGAGAGAGACAATTTCTATATTTTGGTCTTTTTTTGTATAATATAAAGCCAAAGCAGAATCTTTTCCTCCACTCCAAGAAAGCACAGCTTTCATAATATAAAAATTAAAAAATTTGAATTTTAATATGAATTCTTAAATAAATAAAAATAAAATTCAAGAGATAAAGAATTTCTCATTAATACTAAAATATATGCTTTAATAAAAACAGAAGTCATTACAATAAGCTAATAGTATCAGAATTAAACAATTCCTTTAATTCTTCATTGATCGCATCTTGATCGCTTTCTAAATATCGTTCTAATATCTGTCCTAATTTTGGTGCCCATTTTTTCATAACTGCGCGAACAAAGCCTATATTCACATCTTTATCAGAAGCTAAACAGAGAATTCCTTTTCCAATCTTCAAAGAAAACAACATACCTTTCCCATATTCTGTAATTTGAAGATCTATACTGCCATAACCTAGAATTTGTCCCTGCTCCTCCCCAGCCATAAAAACAGCTCCCCCAATCGCACCAATTTTTTCTACAGAAATATCCTCTTCAGCAAGTTTGAATTTAGATTGACTCATAATTGTAATCCCTGTATCATCAATTATAATAGCATATCTTAGCCCAGCCGTGCTATTAATAATTGAATTGAGTATCTTTTTTAACATTCGCTCGTCTTGAGAGTAATTCATGGATATGATCCCAATTATTTTTACTATTTATTAAGTAACTTACCTATATATATTAGAAGGGGGGTATAAAAACTAAATTCTTAAGATCAAAACTATTATTAAACCCGAAACCACCTTATAACTAACATAAAAATTTAAATATAAAAAATTACGCTATCTCCTTTTTTTCTTATACCCGTTACGAAAATCAATTGATGTGCCTTTTTAATCTCTATTTTTATAATTTAAAAAAGCATCTGTAGCTTTGAGATTTTTTTGATGTTTTTAAATCTTTTCAGATATGTTTTTGGTTTCTTCAGTAATAACAACAGTCTTACCGATTTATCTTCATTAAGAGAGACCTTTACCTTAATAAACTTTGAAGTATCTATAAAACTTCTGTTTTTCGCTACAGCTTCTAAAGCTAAAATTTGTTCTTGATATTTAAAACCATTGGGAATTCTTGAACCTATTGGTAATCCATTAGAATCTGAGATAACAGCAGCAGCAAAATTCGGGAAATGATTTTCAACATCATAAAGAAAATGTGTTATTTGTTCATTATTTATAAGATCATTCATACTTTCCTCTCTTCCTCTTAACCATTTTATTATTATTTTAACAGAAAAAAAGAAGTATTATAAATCGGAATAATATCGAAATAACATCGAAATAACATCAAGATGCATTTTTAAGAGTGCACATCTCTGTAGACCGCAACACATTGCTGTGGGTTGGTATTAGGTAGTACTACTACACATAGGCAGTTTGAGTCATTGCTAAAAATTTATTTGGACTCATTTGATACCTTTGTGGTTTGATATTACTTATTCCCACTCTATCGTTAAATTCTAGTTCTTTGGTGGGGTGTCCGTTTGAGGGGGAAAATTTGATGGGCGGGGCAGTGATAAATTTGGAAACCAATTTATCAATTCTTTCGCTAAAAGGGTGGCGAGGATCGGAAATCAAGCCTAAATTGTAGGCAATCATTCGTTTGGAAAATAATTTTGGATGTCCTTTTTTGCCGATATTAGCCGCCCCGTTAATATCTCCGTGAATGACTTTCCCGTCCCTTGTTCGAAATAATTCATTATGCTTTACTCCATTTTGGGTGAATCTACGTAATCCAGCATATTTCCCGTTCTCTTTTCTTCCAATTGATTCTTCGTCGATAAATGAACATTTGCTGGTATACCATTCGGGCGTATAATCCACTTTAATACCAAAATAAACTGCCTCAACCTGAATCCGCTCGAACATTTGGCTATAAGGCACTGAAACAAATAAATCTCTGGTCAATTTTTTGAGTTTAACAATATCATTTTTCCACCCCTTGCTATATCAAATTGTGATCGTCCCTACTCCATAGTATAGGCAATAATACATTAATTTTTTGGTAATCTTGTTAATAGCATCACGCTTTGCTCGGTTATATTTGTCCCATAACTCATCGATCTTTAGATCGTATAATTCCAATAAGTTCCGTAAGCGTCCTACCGAAAAATTGGATATCCGATTAAGGAATCTTCGTTTATGATTACCCCGTGATCTAACATAATCCAAATATTCTATAAACATATCTCTCTTGTCTTGGGGAGTGGAATCCGTGAGAATAATTGTTTTGATGATGTTAAAAATACCAGAATAGACCATCTTCCCTTCGTTCTCGGCGACTTCCCTAAAATCATCCCAATTCGTGTTTTTTATTGCCCTAAAAAAACGCCGAGATTGCAAACATTTAAGGATAATCTCCTTATTCCCTAAGCCAAGTATATCCAATCTTGAAAGAGTAGAAATTCTTCAAAAAACATAAAGAATCATCTGTTTCAATATCTCGAATTCGTCGTGATAAGTGTGAACTCGAGAATTGATAATTGATCCCAATGATCGAATAGATCCGCTTTCCCTATTTTTTTCTTATTTTGGACTTATCCTTTCAGATTTGTTCCAAGATTAATTTTATGAACTAATGTCGTTAAACTCAAAATATTCAAGATATTATCTAAATTATACAATTTAATAATAAAAACTGTGAAGTTTCAAATAAAAAAAGAAGGAAAAAATTTGATATCTAGATGCCCAAATTTAGAAATTCCACTAGTTCGCTAAATCTATTTCTAACGGTGACCTCAGTAACTTGAGAGACGCGAGCTATTTTTCTCTGAGTTCTTTTTTCTTTTGTAAGAATTGTGGCCGCATAAATTGATGCAGCACATACTCCTGTTGGACCACGTCCAGAAGTAAGACCGCGTTCTTGTGCCATTTTAATAATTTTCTTTGCGATTTTCTGACATTCTGTTGATAAACCGAGTTCTGAAATAAACCGTGTTAAGAAATCAGATGCAATCGTCGGGTTCAAATTCATATTGAGTTCATTAGAAATAAAACGAAAAGATCTACCTATCTCTTTTTTATTTACTCTTGCGATTTCAGCAATTTCATTCAAAGTTCTAGGTACTTTATACATACGGCATGCGGCATAGAGACTTGCAGCGGCTACTCCCTCGATGCTTCTACCTCGTATAAGATGTTTTTCCACTGCATCTCGATAGATTTTTGCTGAACATTCTCGCAGATTTTTTTGTAAATCTAAATTTGATGCCATACGATCGAGTTCACTTAATGCAAATGTTAAGTTTCGCTCAGTAGCATCACTTACTCTTATACGACTTTGCCACTTTCGTAATCGATAAATTTGTCCCCGTAATTTTGCAGGGATTTCTCGACCATAGAAATCTTTGTTCTTCCAATCAATCATTGTTGATAATCCTTTATCATGGATCATATAGGTCATCGGGGCTCCCGTGCGAGTACGCTTTTTTCTCTGATCTGCATCAAAGGCTCTCCATTCAGGACCTCTATCTATATGATTTTCAGAATGAACCAACCCACAAGACTCACAAACTAATAAACCTCTATTCTCATCGAAAAGGATGCTCTCCCCACACTCGGAACATGTATTTTTTTCTATGATGAGAGTTTCTGATGAAATATTTACTTTAGTTCTTTCCAACTAAATACACCTTTTTAAAAAATATACCTTATTAAAAATCTAAAAATTTTTTAACTTATTTTTACATAAAACTTATTAGTTTTACCAATATCCCTATTAGGTTCAGGCTTTATTGAAATAAAAGGGTTCGTAGTTGGACCAAAGATATCTAAAATAAATCCAATTTTTTCATAATCTTCGTTAAATATTGGTTTTTTTATGATTTTTTCAAGATTCGCACTCCATTTGGCTATTCTAAAGATAGAATGGTTTTTTGCAGATGATCCCAAATGGAATAAATTTAGTTTTTCCCAATTCAAAGTTGAAGAACCGTAATAATTATTTTTAGATTTTCAAGTTCTAAGAGAGTATCAGATATAAATTATCTAAATATTAGTTACGTATATAAAGTTTTACTTTGAGGATTGATAGGGAATTTTTAAGAATCCGAAGGAATTAATATTGAGATCATTAACCTTGATATTAACAAATTACATAATTTTGTATTATGACTATAGGATGTTAAGATTTTTGTACAATTTTGATCAAATTATGTAAATTATTAGAATTAAAGATAATCTTTTTGCAAATCATATTTTTTTTTACAAATACAATCGTATTCAATCTCTTGTAACATGTCTATATTTTGAGTAAATATGAAATTTCTCAAATGTTCTCTCATTTTCTCGTTGCATTCTCTTCTCAAACAATTATGAATCCCTCGTTTAGTTCCTGCTCCAGAAGGATCACATAATATTCTTGTTTTTTCAAAATCCGACGGTTTTAAGGCTTTCTTAAAACATTCGAATAGGGAATAATACCAAGGAGGACGATAGCGATTCTGATACCAAAGATATTCTACAAAAGAATTTTTTTGAACATTACATGGATTAATCGAGATTGAATTAACATCCATATCTATCAGAGATTTTATTGAAGAAATACAATCATCAATTGCACCTTGTTCATTAAGAAAAGGAGGTTTAAAAAGTAAATATGCTTTTGCCCCAATTCCATTTTTATGACATAGCTCTTTAATTCTAATAAAATCCTTTAGATTTATTCCTTTATTGATATATTTATTTCTTATATGATCATTAACAGACTCTACTCCTACTCCAATCTCTACATACTTATCTGATAAAATCTCTTTTATTTCCTCTATTTTATCTTGAGTAATTAATTCCACTCTTGATTCGATAACAAACTCTTTAATTTTAGGAATTTGTGCAACCTTTCCATAAATATATTTTCTAACTTCTTTGTTTACCTCAGAATCGTCAAAAAAACTTCCTGAATTAAAAATTTTTAGGATATATTCATTGTTATCTTGATTGATTTTCTCAATTGTATTTTCAAGGGCATAATCAAACTGATTCTTAATTTGTTCGGGGGATACATCCTCTATATTAGCGTCCTCAATATATCCACACATAGAGCAACCTCCCTGTTCTAATGCCCAATAACATCCTTTCGTTCTTAATATTATTGTAAATTCTTTTCCAATTTTATCTAAAAGGCGTTCTTTTTTCGTCCAGAAACTCACTGGTCTATTTAACTTCTGCGTAGAATAGGATTTTTTATTTTGAAGTCCTTTTTTCCTTAATACCTCTATTTCCTCGGCCAGGCATTCATATTTTAGAACATTATCATTTAGTTTCATATAATTTCACTACTCTTCCTGATTTTGAATTATTTATAAAAGTGGTTCCCATAATCATGTCCCCCATAGCAATAATCTTTTTCTTATCACGATCAAATATACATACATTTTGATCTGGTAATAAATTTGGAGCCGCGCTTTTAATGCCTGGCATAAATAAGGTATTTCCTCTCAATTCAGTCCCGTCAAATATGAGATAATTCGAAAATTCAGGCACAAACGCTATTTTTTCAGCGCCTTTTATAGTTAATCTAATTTTCCCTGTAGAAAATTTAAAAGTACCATATCTTTCTTTTGTGTCTTTATTAATTAAATAAAACCCAGTATGCCTACCATCTCGCTTATAAATTAGATTATGAGAAATTAAATGGTCTCCTAAACCTTTTCCGAATTGATAATCAATGATTTTTGAAAATTTTCTAAGCCAAGTATTTGTTAATTTATCTTCTTGGTCTCTTATTTCGATTGATTGAGACGCTTCCAAGCTATTTTTAATATTGGATTCTAAATTTTGTAAAGATACTTCTGAAGTAGAACTTTCCTTTATCTTAGTATAGGTGAAAGAGTGATCAACCCTTTTTTCAGCCTCTTGTGCTATTTTTTTATATCCTCCTTCAAGATGACATAAGATAGGAATTTTTTTCTCAAATTTATTTAGAAGTTTTACTAACATTTGTGCTGCGATTTCAATCTCTTCTGTATTCCACTCTCCAGTAACAGAAATTTCATATGAGTTCACGGGATAGATATTTTCTAACTGCCTTGGGATTGCCCCTAATGGTGAAGTAAGAATAATTTCTTGAAAAACAGGAAATTCTGAAAATTTCCGAATAACTTTATAAAATTTTTGATGAGACCTTGACTGTGAATAAGGTTTCTTAGCGGAACATGGTAATAATAATATAATTTTTGTCCATTCTTCTGGCAGGAATGTTTTTAACACATTCTCACGGAAGAATTCGAAATCAGGGCGATAATAAGATAATGGACCAAGACAATTAATTTCTCTATTCTTTTGATTTAATTTTGAATGATATTTTATTGAATTAAAATACGTTTTATCACAGATTTTCAATAAAGATTTAAAATTTAAGTCATTTAAGGAAGATTTTTCAACAAAAGCCCTAAAGTCTTCCGTATGAAGATATTGAAGTGTTTTATTCATATAATTCCGGGCTGTGATAAAATTATGATAGCATAATAAATCAATTTTTTCGACAGAATATTTTTCTTCCAAATATTTTTTCAATCTTTTTCTACATGAGAGACAATTACAAGGAAGATATTTTATTTTATAAGCAGGTATAAGATCCTCTACTGTATCATATAAATTTTCCGCCGAAAGATAACTTAGATATGTAGTATTGATTAAATCGAAACCTAAATAGACAATTAATGGAAAGTATTTTGTCAGAATCTTCCCAGAAGCCATTAAGACTAAATTGTTATCAAATTCTTCTTTAATTCTTATAATCGCATCTAATTTATTTCGGAAAAATCTGAGATTATCAAATAAATCGAGTAAATTAAGCAGTTTAATATTTTCATACTTTTTAATTAGAGATTTATATAAGTCAAGAAATTCATAATAATCAAATAACCTAATAGAGAGTCCAAAATTTATTTTTGGAAACTTTTCTAATATCTCTTCCAATTGGCTTATCTGGTATTTAATTTCTTTTTTAGCAAATTCATAATTTACTACTGTTTTTGGTATTGAAAATGGAAGAATAGGAATAACTTGATTCTCTGTAATAACAGATTCCTTTTTCCCCATTATTGCTTTAAACCGCTGAATAGTGCCGTTATGATAATATAAAAACCCAGAATCTATAAACATTCCGTCTAGAAATTGAGAATTTAGGTATCCTATATCAGAGATTACAAAAATTTCATGGCACCCAAAACTATCAACAAAATCAAAATTATTCATCAGGGTTTTATTAATAGGGATAACTATATTAGGAGTTTTAACCGGTTTACAAGATCCAATTGCATTAATTCGTCCTGTGCGCGATAATCCAATCCGATTCTTTAATAACTCAAAAAAGAAATCCATAATCTAGTTGAAAAAATATTAAATATTTTTCTTTCATCCAAAAAATACACTTGAAAATAATAATCGATCTTTATAAAACTATTGTTCTCAGAATAATTAGGGTAGGAGAAAATTTGTGTATGGTATTCGTTCGTCTAAGACGAAATTCGAAAAAGTATCCTCGACCTCATCAGTTTTATATAGTTTTTGTAAAAAGACAGCATATTTTTTTATTTGTTTAACACGAACAATTCCAAATAATCCAAATTGAGATCCAATTCTATATAAATGAGTAATCTCCTCTTGCTTCTCTAAATCTAGGGCGATTTCATCATATTTTGAAGGATCGTTTGGTTTCACTCTTATAATAAATTTTCCTAAAAAACCTAATTTTTTTGGATTAAAATTTATAGAATAATTAAGAATCACCCCACAATCCTCCATTTTCTTTATCCTATTATAGACTGTGGATTGAGATACTGAGATTTTATCTTTATTTTTTATAATTTCTGTTATATCATACGTAGATATCAAATTATAACCTTGGGAATATTGCAAAATGTTTAAAATACTGTAATCTAGATTATCCAATTCATAAGGTTTCAATTCTATATCAGATAATTTTATTCCATTAGTCTTGAAGATTTTTATAGTGTCCATAATCTGATACTTTTTAAAATAGGATTTCGCCATTATATTATCAACAATGGCAAGCGTATCATTGAACTCTTCTGAATTCTTAAACTTAAATATTCCAATTAATGAAAATTCCCCAAAAATTCCATCGAGCATCTCTAATTGAGGAATATCCAACAATCTTTCAATTAATTCTGGTTCTTTTGGGTTTGTCTTAATTTCTATTATTACATGTCTAAGGTTTGGTTGAATATTAGGATTGATATTTATAGTAAAATTATTAATTATATTATTTTGCCTTAATTCATCAAAATAGTTTTGGATGGTGGGTCTAGACAGATTTATTTCTTTTGAGATATCTGAAAATTGAGGTTTGGTTCTTGAAATCAATCTTTTTACTATATTATACGAGATTTCTTTGGTCATTTTTTGTTAATTAAATCTCTTATTAATTAAAGTTAAAATCAACTTATAACTAAAGTTAACATCTTTGCAAATATATATTTATGTAGTTTGCAAAATTAGAAATTATAGAAAAATAAAGTGATTAAAAATGGTCAATTACAAAATCGCAGATGAGACGTTAGCTCCTAAAGGTGAGGAGGCATTATATATAGCAAATAACAAAATGCCCGTTACTGCGGGAATTATTCGAGAAAGATTTATGAAAGAAAAGCCTTTGGAAGGAATAACTGTTGCTGGCTGTCTTCATGTAACCAAGGAAACAGGTATTTTAGCTCTAACATTGCAAGCGGGTGGTGCTGAGGTATATCTTTGTGGAAGTAATCCTCTCTCTACTCAAGATGAAGTAACTGCTGCCTTAATTAAAAAAGGCATTAATGTTTTTGCCTGGCATGGAAATACAACAGAAGAATTTTATTGGTGTATCCGTCAATGTTTAAAAGCAGAACCAAATATAATGATCGATGACGGAGGAGATATGATAGTCACCGCACATAAAGAATTTCCTGAACTCATTTCCTCTGGGAAAGTTTATGGGTGTCAAGAAGAAACCACAACAGGTGTTAAAAGATTTAGGGCAATGGCTAATCAAGAAAAATTAGAAATTCCCCTTTTTCCAGTCAACGATGCAAGATGTAAAAATCAATTTGATAATGAATTGGGCACTGGTCAAGGAGTAGTTGCAGCTATTTATGGAATGCATATTCTCTATGCAGGAAAGAATGTAATAATTGCTGGATATGGTCACTGTAGTTCTGGAATGGCTAAACGATCAAGAGGGTTAGGTGCGAATGTCACAGTCACGGAAGTAGATCCTATTAAAGCTTTGAAAGCAAAATTTGATGGGTTTAATGTAAAACCTATACTTGACGCTTTATCTGAAGCAGATGTAATTCTTACGGCCACTGGATGTAAACATGTAATACCTCCTAACAAAGAAATTTTTGAAAAAATGAAGGATGGAGCAATTTTAGGGAATCTTGGGCATTTCGACATTGAAAATTTGACACAAATTCCCGTGTTAAATCAATAAATTCCTACAAAAGAATTGTATGAATATGCCCAGGAGATTAATCCAATAAGAGAAAATGTAGAAGAATTAGTTTTTCAATCGGGTAAGAAAGTTTATCTATTAGCTCAAGGGAGATTGGCAAATTTAGTATTAGCGGAAGGTCATCCAAGTGAAGTGATGGATATGTCTTTCGCTCTCCAGTCACTAATGTCTGAATACATTGTCAAAAATCATACCTCTTTCAAACCTGGAATTATTGAAATTCCGGAAGAAATTGATGATAAGGTAGGATACTTAAAACTTGATGCTATGGGAATAGAAATAGATGAATTAACCGAAGAACAATATAATTACATCCATGGATTTGAAGAAGGAACATAAAATTTAAATCCTCTTTTTTTTTTAAAGTTTCATTTAGCTAGTATATTTATAAATACGTCGTTGTGCAGGAAGTAGGTATTTTGCGTAATGTGGTAGTTTCGGTGTTGATTTTGGATATTTTTCAATCCAAATTTTAATAACTTTTTTGATTTCTTTTTCAAGCTTTAATGCGATATCTTTTTCAGATAAATAAAAGATATTTTCAGACTTTTCACTTAACACATTTGGATAAAATCTATTGATAAAATGATTTCTCCCATTTTTACTTGTTAGATATTTTAAAATGAAATATCCAATACCATGCTTTTCTATATATTCACGCCTTTTAAGATATACTGACCATTTCTTCTCTCCCCCCATTAGATTTTGATAATATTTTGGAATTTCTGTTCTTCCCTTAAATCTCCAAATTAACAATTTTCTAATCCTCCTATTTTTTCCTTCATGATTTGGATGGGTTTGAGATATAGTCAATATTATTCTATTCGGGTTGATGGATTTCTTATCTCCAACAAAAAAATGATGACGATTGAAAGTATACCATTCAGGTGGAAAACCTTTTAAAAAACTTTCTGGGGGAAAAGGCAAAAGATTTAATATATCAATACACAAATCTCTAATGGTTAATACTGTACAATGAAATCTAATAATATCCTTATCATACCAATATGTGTGATATTCTGATTCCCTAATTGACTCTCTATATTTGATGTATTTGTCTAGAAGCTTTTTTGCTTTATTAGAATATTTAGAATTATTTGGAAGTAAGCTTTTCATTATTAGACATTGTTCAATAGATATCTTCCATCCATCTCTAAGCTTTGAAGAGAATATGACACCCTTAGGATTATTTGTTATCGCCCTACTAAAATCACTTATATTGAAGCTTTCTTCCCTATTTTCAGCTAATGCAAGAAAAGAATAAAAAATAACTTCAAATTCTCCAATAACCTCATCATTAATTATTTCATTTTCCCGCATATAATCCAATATTAAATTATAACATTGTTTTTTTAGATCTTTTAGAGATTTCAGAGAATTTAGTTCAATATTGTTTCTTTTAAATAATTGATTATCTAAAAAGAAAATTGAAGATAGTAAAGTGAAATATTTGTTAATTTGCTCGAATTCCAAATCATGTTTTAGGTTTTCACTGAGTAAATTCAAGTACATTCGATTTTTTCCTAATAATTTTGAAATATCTGAAAAGCCTAAAGGAATATCAACATAATTATTGAATATTATCGCGATTTGAACCCTTAAGTCTTTTGATATTCCTTCATTTTCAAGATAATTATAAATTTCTTTATCTGCTATGTTTTTAAGTTTTTCTGGTAAATATTTATTTGTTGATTGAATTAATTTTAGTAGAGATTTGAATCGAAATACGATACTTTCTTTTTTATTGAGTGGTTTAACCCAATTTCGCTTAAAATTGGAATAACTTATCCCAAAAATTCTTGCAATGTTTTTCCTTCCAATTTCTCCATCAAAGTGATGAAACTCATCCTCATATTTTTTTATATTAAAATTCCTATTATCTTCAATTTGACGAATATTATGGACAATATCAGATTCATACTTATATATTATCTTTATCAAATTTTTAATCAAAATTGTTGCATTATTGTCTATTTTATCAATTTTAAAATTTAAAAATACATCTTTCTCATCCATTACCATCATAATTGGTTCAATAAATGAAAAATCATCAGTTTTACAATTTCGAATTTTTCTTTTTTTGTTTTTGGTACAAAAAAGGTTGTTTTTCTTATCCATCGTTATTATTATTAGTTTTATCTATATAAATTTATACTAAATTGTGCTAGCTAAGCCCCAAATTAAAAAAGATTTATATTAGTATAAAGAAAAATCATAGATTTGGTGATTACTTTAATAGTCATATCTGAACTCTTTAATAAGAAAAACAACATGATATCTAAATATATTAAAAAATTAGAAGGGATACATATTTTTTTATAAAGAAATCTAATAAAGATCTATATTATTAGGGCCAGAAAGTGAGAAAATAATGAGTATTGAAAGAGTTGTGTATTTTATTATTAATAAAATTATGAAAATAGAAATAAAATTTGATCAAGTCTATGCAATGCTTAAGCTTTATAAAAACCCTCCAGAAATTGTAGAAACGGAAATTCAGAATTTTCAAGCAGATATAAAAAAGTATGGTTCGAGTGCATTCCTATGGTTAAATGATGATTATCCAAACATGGTTCTATTATATCAATTGCTTGGTATTGATGTTATAAGCTTACTTAATGTACGGTCGAACATGAAGAAAGTCGTAAATGAGTGTTATAATTTTATGAATGATGTGGAAGTGAACAATAATACTCTTTTCGCGGAAGAAATGGAAGAATCAAAAGAATTTTTTCTTAAAGAACTCCAACCTACAGAATTCCTGAAAAAAGATCCTTATATTAATTACATGAAAGGTATTTTTACTGAACAATTAACATTGCTAGAACCACAAATCAAAGAATATTCAGAAAAAATCATTCCAAAGATTAAAGAATTTTATAAAAATTTTGATCTGTCATCAATTAAATCTCTTAAGGGTTTACGCAATAATCAAGAATTAATAAATCTTATTGAAAATATAAAAAAAATCCAAAAGGAATCTATGCCTGATCTTGGTGAGATCTCAAAAGAATTATTGAAAAAGAGCGAAGAACTTAGGGAGGTGTATAATGAGAATATCGCTATAGCATATCAAAAGCTCAGGGAGATCAAAGATATCGATTCCTTTAATATAGAGTTCACCAAATTTCTTGCCAGATTATTTTATATTAGAGATGAAAAAGAAAAAAATAAACCATATTTACAAATTAATCCGAATTGGTATGATTCTAAAACTCGGAAGAAGTTGAAACGATTTTTGAACCAAAAATTAAAGAAAAAATATTCCATGCTATCAAAATATCTCCTTTCTATGTTTAAATACAATAAGTATTGAATTCTTGAAGCTCATAAAAATCCTGTTGTAAAAATTACTAACGGAATTGCATATTTCTCCAGATCTGGAAAAAAGGATTTAGGTATGGATTTAATAGAAATCTCAAAGCAAACTAGAACCTATTCTTTATTTATTGAAAGTCTTAAATTATTCTAATAAATTTGGAAAAATTTCTATTGATTGGAACGCGAAAACGAATATCTCTCTTAATCCTTCCGTGTTTTATATTTATTTCTTTTCTTTTTAAACTTTTTTTTTGGTAATAATACAATATCCACTTTCAGACCATTTTGGGCAAATTTAATTACATTTTCAGATCTACCTTTCTGAACTTGACTTCCTTTAAAGTCTTTGCGTAATTTTGGGATTATGTCATCATAAACCTTTTGCTTTTGATATGGTTCCGAAATCCAGAAATCCATGTCTAAATCACTTTTATCCTTAAAATCACCCTCTCGACGGGATCCTTCTTTCGCTACACCTCCTATCTTCCATCCAGAACTATTTATTAACCATTCTGACAACGATTTCCATAATCTTTTATATCTTTGAGCATATTCACGTCTTTCAGCCATTTTAAATCAATAATATTTTGTTTTTGTAATAAATATTGGATATATGTTATTATATTTTAGAGTCTTACTTAAAACTTTTATATTAAATTTTCTTTAAAAAAAATAAATCCAGATAGTTATTGTTAATTGAGGGATAAAGACTGTCAAATAAGAAAATTCAACCATCTAAAAAAGCTCTTAATGAAGCATTAGAATTATCAGAGGAAATTATTAGAAATATAGAATTAACTGAAACACCTTTATCTAATGTTGCTTTTAAGACTGCTCGTCTTGCTCGACTAATTAATGATTTTGAAATGGCAGAAATAATGAATTATGAAATTTCCGGATATCCAACTAGTCCGAATGGTTTTGTTCCAAAAGATAAATGGAAACTAGGAATTAAAGCTAAACGATCCATATCTGAAGAAGGTACAAGATACATTTATCCAGAATCAATTGAACAATTGGAGAATGAATTAGATTTTAATAGAATTGCTATAGAAGTAGCAAGTGACGCAGATATTTCATTTCATTCCGTAAGTCCATCACAGAGACCTTATACTGGAAATTGGAAAGAACGTAAAGATATACGTGAAAGAAATATTATAGTATCTCAAAGATTGGGAAGTAGGCGATCATTTATTTATCAATATGCACTTCAGAAATATCTTGAATTAGAATATTCAAATATTGCAGATGATATTTTTGCTAATATTCGAGAAAAAGTGGATAACCGCATTGGTAAACTAATACCAGAATCTATCAAACGTTTCAATGCAGTATACGAGAATCTTAAGTCGGAGAATCCTGAGAATTGGTCAAATGCTGTTCATAGTTGTAGAAGAATTTTAGAAGATCTTTCGAATTCTGTTTATCCACCAACCGAAGATAAAATAGTAAAAGAAGAAGATAATGAAAGAATTATTAAACTTGATGATACCCATTATATAAATCGAATTATGGAATTTCTAATTGAAAACAGTGAGTCCGAAAGTTTTAAATCGATTGTAGGATCTCAGCTGAAATATCTTGAAGATAGGTTATACTCTACCTATGATGCATCAAATAAGGGAACACATACAACAATAGTTTCTAAAGAGGAAGCTAATAGAATTGTTATTTATACTTATCTTTTAATAGGCGATATTCTATCGCTCAAGAAGTGATTTGAACCTAAAAATTAAAAGAATGATTAAAATGTTATTCGAACTCATATCAAAATACTGTCTTGAAATAGTATTTGAAATATGCGATGATTTAAATCAATATTCAAGTGATTTTGATGATTTTAATTCGGATCTTTATAAAAATTCTCTTATTAAAGAAGATTTAAAAGAAGAATTTGTAAGACAAAAGCTAGTAACCAAACTTGAATCTAGGTTAATTAATAATACAATAGAAATGGGATCAAATATAATTAATTGGAAGAAAATTAAAGTTGAAAAAGAATATCCTAAAGCAATATCTAAGAAATGTGATATATTTTTACAGGGTAATACTGCCGATACTAAGATGTACAGTGGAAGATATGTATATAATCAAGAGGAAAAACGAGATGTATGGATTGAAATAAAATTTTTCACTCCAATATATTCGACAGGCACATCGAATAGAGCTAAAATTATAAATGATCTATTAAGATTATATTATTACTTAGAGGATTATAGAGAAAGCATTTGGTTTACGGAGCGATATTTTGTACTATTCCTTCTTTGTGGGCGTTATGGTAGTTCTAATATGAACATTCCAAACTTCTTGGGTGGAGACAATCGTTTATTAGAGGTTTTTTTCCCACCTGATTTAAATGTAGAAATGAGTGGACCGCTTAATCTAAAAGAGTGTGTTGAAGAAAATATTGATCTTAGCTCCTTTAAAGATGCTTTAGACGATGAAATTAAATCTATAATTGAAGGAGGAATGGATTTAGAACGAATATATCTTGACAGAAAATATATAACCCCAATTCCCTTCTTTAAAGATATTACATTTGAAAATAGTAATAAATCTCTATTCTGTTATGTTTTAAATATTAGAGGCTATCAAGTACCACATAAAACTATAATAAATAAATAATTTTAAATTGATTAAAAAAAATAAGGGAACCTAGAAATTATTCCTTTTTTATTGAAAGTTTCAAACTATGTTAAAAAATTAGAAAATTAATTTAGATTGAATAGAAACAATTAAGCAAAAAATAATATGACAATCTAAACAAAATTATGAAAAGAGATAAATCTATTGAGGAAATAGTAAGAGAGATTAGAAAATGGATGTGTGAGTATCATCCAATAACCTTATATAAATGGATATTTACAATTTCAATTCATCCATCAAACCAAATATATTTAGCAAGATTTGATTTTCTTCTATCTATTTTGACTTCTATAAATTATAGTCAATTTAGAAAAAAAATACTTGATTATGAGAGATTTATTGGTTATATAAACGAATTCAAAAAAGATTCTGATGACCTTTTTTTATATTTTGAGGACTATGTACCTTTTTCTCAATTAAAGTTAATTCCATATTTTTTTGAGAGAAATAAGTATTATTTTTTCTATGGACAAAGTGAAAGGCCATATGAATTGCTAAGAAATCTAGATAAAATTTTCATTTCTGAAACTAATGATTTTACTGAACTTTTATTAATAAAGAAAATATTTCTTCAAGTCTTAAAATATCAAACCTCTATTCTTAAAACATTAAATAATATTGAGGAATCTAGGATTGAATTAAAAAATAGTATCTATATCCCCTCAATTGACTTTTTTAATCAAATAAAGGATCTTATTCTTATCGAGAAACAAGAAGTTTTAGATAAGAAATTTATCTTATGTTTAGACCAATCTAATAAGAATCCGATCGAAAAATTTATGGAAATAATTTATGGAAAATTTTTTACTAAAATGTATATTAAACTTTCAGAAAAAGATTATGCTTTAATATTTCCTAATCTACAAATTGAAACATTATTTGATATATTTACAAAAATTATTAGTAGATCTAAGAATCGAGATAATTTTGAAATTATTATCCAAAAAAATGTTAATGATGCTATTCATAATGAACTTACTTATTTCTTTGATGATGTATATGAAGAATTTATAGACAAAAATGGGAAAAGATTTGGAAATTTCGATTTTCTTATTTTCTTCCAAAATATTCTCTTCATAATTAAGATAGCAGCATTAATTTCTGAAAATAATTTGGATTCAAGAATTTCTGAAAGTTATTCAACACTTAATATGGTAGAGAATGATATAAAAAATGAATTATTTACAAAAATTCAAAAAAAATATTATAGAATCTGTAAAATCATTATATTTGAATCTTTAGAAATAGCTCCTCAACACATCACCCTCAATTTTAAAAGAAACACTCAAATGACAGTATTTAGTCTTATAGATTTTATTAGCATACTCCAATTATCAAAATCACCAATTTCATTTTTGAAATTCTTAGAAGAGAAGTATACCGTTAGGATTTTAAGCACATTTGATGAAATTGATATCTTTGCCTTATTCCTTCAAAATAATGAATCAATACCTTCCTTAGGATTAGATATACAGATAATTAATCCACATTTATGGTCAGATTTTTACAATAATTATTTGTATGATAAATATCAAGATAATATTTTTGAATTGATTGAGCGGGAATTTCCAAATAAATTTAATAAAATAAAAAAATGGAATAATGAACAAGATCTATACGAATGTCTTGATACGAGGACAATGGAGTCTGCTAACATTATTAAACTAAAAAATAGACTAATATGGATAATCAACCCGGAATTTAAACCTCCTCTTAACATTGAGGATATAGAATTTGCAATGAGGCTTATTGGTCCACTTTATTCAGATTATCTTCAACGGATTTTAAACCCATTTGAATTACTAATATCTACTTACACATCTTCCAAAAAATATGCGATTTTTCTTATTCCTGAAATAATTTATTCCCAATCTTCTGAATGCGAAAAATTTGAGAATTATTATTCACAAGTTAATGAAGAAAATCCAATTATTGTATATTCATTCCTAAATAGGCAATTTAAGTTGATTTCTATGATTTTTTATAGTCGTTTACTTTGGGCAGAAAAATTCTCTGATAATGAATCAAACGAGAATGCTATTTATGCAATTAGACAGTTAATTTATAGTATTTTTGAATATTTTGAATCAGAAAATTCTGATGAGGAAATTTTGCTAAAGACTGGTGAGTTTATTGATAAAAATATTAAACTTCATGCATGTGATTATATTCTTCAATCTATACCAGTTAGAAATCAAATGATTAGAAAATATCCTTCATTTCTAAAATTAAACTCAACTGATCAAGAAAGAGTCATCAAAGATGCCGAAAGGTTTCTAAAAGAAAATCAAATTTCAGAGGGAACTCTAAATACTGAAGAATCTAAGAATTTATTTAATGATTTGTATAAATTTTTATATCACCAACTTGAGACATTATTGAGTGAGTATGATATTTCCATTCTTTATTTCGCATATACTCAATTAGAATTACTTGAAGGGCGAAGATATTTGTTATACATCGAAGCAGGAATGAGAGATCCAACTGTTATTGACAATGAATATCTCCAAGATTTTACAAATAGAAGTGAAGAGATAAGCAGATTATCTATCACCCAAAGATTTATCATTTCATGTATTTTAAAACAAGAGTTATATAATAAAAAAAAAATAAATAGTATTGATTATGGATACCTTCAGGCTCTTACCCTTTATTTAATATCGATCTCTCAAAAATCAGAGTTTATCCATTCAAGTATAATTGATTACAATTTAATAATCAAAGATTTTAATAAATTTGATGAAACCCAAACAGAAGCTGTATTTAATTTAGAAACATTCAAAGAAAAAGAATCTAAAAACAGACTAGAATCAACAAGAGCATTCTTTAATAAAATTAAAAATTTATCAGAGAAGGAAGAAATAGATGAAGTTGAAATTGGAGAAGAAATTATTATGATTAGAGAATTAGAAGAATCATTCCAAACTCAATTGTCCTTTTCATTTACAAACATGATGAGAATTTTATGGATTTTAAGTACATTAAATTATGATAAAGAAAACTTAAGAAGAATATTTCCTCTGGTTTTTATGGAAAAAGATCTCCTAATTCAGCTTTTAATAGGTGAATATAAAAAACAGTACAAAGATAGGACGGGACTTATTCAAGATACTAGTTATGAAGAAATTTATTTAATTTTGGATTATTTAATTTTAAATTTTAATTCTTATGATGATCAAGATATGCTTTTAAGACCCCGTTTAATTAAGAAAAAGGAAAGAATATCTATCTGCCCATTGATACAAGTTAATAATCATATTTTGTTTGGTCGAGAATCTTGTAGCGCGGCTTTTCATTATTGGAGGAGAACTATCTTTGCAGGTATATTTCCTTATGAACTTTCTACTGAGGATCTTATCTATGTTGCTTTACAAAAAATTCATTCATTTAATGACAAAATTTTTGAGGATGAATGTGCTGATATTGCTAAAAAAGCAATAGGAGAGGGAAATTATATATTAAGGTTAAAGAATTTTAAAAGAATTTCCGAATTATTACCGAAATATCCACCATGTGGTGAGATTGATCTTTTAGCTTTAAATAAAGATTTAAGAACATGTTTTATCTTAGATGCAAAGAATTATTTCTTGAAACTTCATCCTCAAGATATTAAGAATGAAATTAACCGATTTATTCTAAAATCAAAATCTGAATTACAGAAATTACATCAGAAAGAGCAATTTATAAAGGAAAATGAAGAATTAGTTTATGATTACTTTCAAGTTTCTGAAAGGACAAATTGGAAATTTAAAAAAGGATTTATAATTAAACAAAATTTTCCGAGTGCTTATGTTCCTGATGTGGATTTAGATTTTGTTTTTCAAGATGAGTTGGATGAATATCTAAATTCCCAATAAACTAGAAAATTTGAGAAAAAATTTCAAGTCTAAATATTAGAGTAGCTTATTCAGTTTTTCAACTAAAATTTATAATTATTTCCTAGAAATTTCCTTTATTTTATTTTGGAATTTATTTACAATTAAAGGATTTCAAAAATTCAGAAAAAATTTTTCATTTAGAAATGATCCATTTCAACGTTGAAGACCAATGAGTAAAGTTCATAAATAATTAAATTAAAAGAATCAAAAATCTTTACTCAAATTTTTTAGTATGAGACTCTCATATATTGTCGTTTGTGAATTTTAAAAATAATTCTAAATTTTACTTCCTCTTTTTTAATTATTTGGGAAATATAAAATGTTAAATTCATAACTTGTATTAGATTAATTAGAAAATTAAAAGTATATAAATTCAGGATATTTAATATGATTTCTAAAGACTTTATTAATGAGATCAATACAATTAAAAAAAACCTCTCATTGATAAGTGTGGATTTTAAAATTATACATTCAAATGATTGTTCAATTTATTGGAACGGGAAAATTAAGAAATATATAGTGAATATAAACAGAAATCAAATTGATTATTTTTTAATACACGAATTTGGTCATGTTCTTCTTTCAAAAATCGTACAATATCCTTATTTTGCAAAACTTCCATCAGAAATTGAAAAAGTAAACCAAAATATTATTAATTATTTCAATAATAACCCTATGGCAGAATTAGAAGATCTTCCAAAAGAATTGAGAGATTTTAAAATAATACAAGAGTATTCTAACGGAATTTTAGATTCTTTTGTCAATTATCAAACTTTTATAAATAATATGACCTATTATAATTTATATGAAAATTATATTGAAGAAATTCTAAATTCAACTAAAAATGGTTTTAGACCTGGTAGATTAAGAATATTACTCCCTTCTTATATTAATTTTTATTTGGAATTTAATTATCATATAAGAGAAAGATATCAAAATAAAAAAGATTTAGATAATTTTCTCCACGGATTAAAAAATATTATATTAAATTCAAAGAATTATGATTTGGGACATTTTAATTTATTAAATGAATGTTTAGACAATTATATTGAAATCAGAGATACTATTGATTTTAAAACAATTATAGATTTTATTCAGACTATACTTCTAAATTTATCTCTATGGGAAAACAATATTGTAAAGGAAAAGCTAAAAATTTTATATCCAATATAAAAATATCTTGAATGCTACTTATTACATATTATCCTATGTGGTTCTATTGTCTCAAAATTTATGCTAGAGATTTATAGATATATTTGTTGGCTCAAGGAAGATTAGCAAATTTAGTATTAGCAGAAGGGCATCCTAGTGAAGTGATGGATATGTCTTTTGGATTACAATCGTTAATGTCCGAATATATTGTAAAAAATCATGAATCATTCAAG
>Ga0102944_1000376_pt1 | contig 35058 bp, 31 predicted proteins | sample SalPonD_shore_MG_FD_78172 | JGI IMG/M metagenome (GOLD analysis project Ga0102944, IMG submission 78172) | Salt pond soil microbial communities from South San Francisco under conditions of wetland restoration - Salt Pond MetaG... | ecosystem: Environmental > Aquatic > Marine > Intertidal zone >... | reverse complement strand
TTGTCTGCACCAACGAAAAGCCGGATGACGCAACCGGCCGATGCGCGGGAGACGCCGGCCCGGTCGTCGGTGCCGCGGGAGGAGTTGCCGAGATGAACCAGGAAAAGCTGATCACCACCACGGTGGGCAGTCTGCCCAAGCCCGGCTGGCTCTCGGGAGACGAGCGCCTGTGGGCGTCGTGGAAGCTCGCGGGCGAGGCGCTCGAGCAGGCCAAGCGCGACGCCGTGCGCCTGGCGCTGCGCGACCAGGAGCGCGCCGGGATCGACCTCGTCGGCGACGGCGAGCAGAGCCGCCAGCATTTCGTCACCAGTTTCATCGAGGGGCTGGAGGGGGTCGATTTCACGCGCAAGCGGACGGTGCGCATCCGCGAGCGCTACGACGCGAACGTGCCCGTGGTTACGGGTCCCGTAGCGCGCAGTCGCCCGGTCTTCGTGGACGACGCCCGCTTCCTGCGCGCCGAGACAGAGCATCCGGTGAAGTTTACTCTGCCGGGGCCGATGACCATGGTCGACACGCTGGCCGACGACTACTACGGCAGCCGCGAGGAGCTGGCCTGGGAGTTTGCCGCGGCGCTCAATGAAGAGGCCCGGGAAATCGCGGCGGCCGGGGTGGACGTCATCCAGTTCGATGAGCCGGCCTTCAACGTGTTCTTCGACGAGGTCCGCGACTGGGGAGTCAAAGCGCTGGAGCGCGCGGCCGAGGGTCTCGACGGCAAGAGCGCGGTGCACATCTGCTACGGCTACGGCGTCAAGGCCAACATCGACTGGAAGCGCTCGCTGGGCTCGGAGTGGCGCCAGTACGAGGAGGTGTTCCCGCTGCTGCAGGCGTCGAGCATCGACCAGGTCTCGCTGGAGTGCCACAACTCCCGCGTACCCATGGAGCTGATCGGTCTGCTCAAGGGCAAGGACGTGCTGGTCGGTGCGATCGACGTGGCGACCGACGAGGTCGAGACCCCGGAGCAGGTCGCGCAGACCCTGCGCGCGGCCCTCGAATACGTCGATTCGGAAAGGCTCTACCCCTGCACGAACTGCGGCATGGTGCCGCTCTCGCGGGAGGTGGCCCGGCGCAAGCTGGAGGCGCTGGCGGCCGGGGCGCGCCTTGTGCGGGCGGAGCTCGGCGGCGCGTAGTGCCCGGCAAGCCGGGCGAGCCCTAAGCGAGTACCGCCGATCGGTACTGCTGCAGCAGCCCCGGGTCCTCGATGGAGCCGTGGTGGTGCACCTGGCACCAGCGGCCCTCCAGCCTGCGATAGAGCCGGCTGGTCCGGATCGCCAGCTCCAGGCTCAGGCCGTCCCGCTTCAGCTGCCCGCGCTCGCGTCCGGCAGCGCAGAACAAGTCCCGCCCCAGGTGCAGTGTGTAATCGAAGAACACCACGCGCACGCGGGCGGCGCCCTCGAACACGCTCGCATAGAGCGGTTCGATTTCGTCCCAACCGCGCCGGATTCCTCCGAGCGGGTTGTCCAGCACGCATTCCTCCGGGTGCCAGTTGGCGCGCATCAGTGCCAGGTCGCGCCCGTTGAAGGCGCGGTAGAACTCTGCCAGGGCACCCGTCGGGGTCCCGGGGTCGGTATCCCCGTCACCGCTGATAACGGATTTGCTCGGATGCATTACGATTTCACTCCCGGTGGTGAGGATGGCTGCCGCGCCGCTGCCCGGCTGCCCCGCCGTCCAGGCAGGGCCAGGCGTGGGGCATTGCACAGCAGCGCGCCGGCGGTGACGAGGACCAGCCCCGCGGCCAGCCAGTCGCCGAGCGCCTCGCCGAGCGCCGGCACGGCGGCGAAGCCGGCAAGCGCGGGCACCAGCGCCATCAGCGTCCCCAGGCGGGTCGGCCCGATCAGCGCCACCGCCCGGATGTAGAGCAGCATCTGCACGATGGTGGCGACCACGCCCTGGTAGACGGCCTGGCCGGCGATCTCGGGCAGCGCGACGGTGCTGATGTGCTTGGGCAGAAACGCCGCATAGACGGGGAGGTAGGCGAGCGCGGTCAAAAGCGCGACCGCCACCGTGGTCTCCCGCGGGTCGGCGGCCCAGCGGCGGGCCAGCACCGTGTACCCGGCCCAGGCGAGTGACGCCCCGGTCACCAGCAGATCCCCGGGGCCCAACCCGCCGTTGCCCCGAAAGGCGTCGATCCCCAGGCAGAGGACCCCGGCGGCGATCACCGCCAGCCCCAGCCAGCGCCTGGCTCCGGGTCGCTCGCCCAGCACCGGCCAGGCCGCCAGGGCCACGGCAAACGGCAGCAGTCCGGGTAGCAGGATGGCCGCGTGGGTGGCCGGGGTGCGCTTGAATCCGGAGAAGGCGAGCAGCGCGTAGCCGAGTCCACCGACCGCGGCGAGGCACACGCGCCGCCGCGTGAACAGGGGAAACTTCATGCGCAGCGCATATATCGGCAGCAGGATCGCGGCCGCGGTGCCGTAGCGGATGGCCATCAGATCCCAGGCGGTGAGCGGCGTGACGCCGCCCTGCCGCGACACCAGGATGAAGCCGGTCCAGATGGCGACCACCAGCGCGGCGGTCAGGTATCCGTGTGCGGTCCGGGAAACGGGCATTTCGCGCTCCGGGCTGGTCCAGCGGTGCGGCCAAGGCTATGCCGTGCAGAAATTCACGTAAAATGAATTATTATGAATGAATAATTCATGAGGAAAGAATGATGGAGCTGTCCGATCTCAGGGTATTCTGCTGCGTCGTAGACGCCGGCGGCATCACCCGGGCCGCCGAGCGCCTGCACCGGGTGCCCTCGAACGTGACCACGCGCGTGCGCCAGCTCGAGGCCGACCTGGGCGTGCGGCTGTTCCTGCGCGAGGGCCGGCGGCTGCGCATCTCCCCGGCCGGCCAGCTCCTGCGCGGCTACGCGGAGCGGCTGCTAACGCTGGCGGACGAGGCCCGCGCCGCGCTGCAGGACCGGACCCCGCGCGGGTCCTTGCGCCTGGGCTCGATGGAGAGCACGGCCGCGATTCGCCTGCCCGATCCGCTGGCGGCCTTTCATCGCGCTTATCCGGAAGTCGAGATCGAGCTGCGCACCGGCCCGACCCGGGAACTGCTCGCGGGCGCCCTCTCTGGCGCGCTGGATGCCGCGCTGGTCGCCGATGCGCCGGACGATCCGCGCCTGGAAGGCCCGGCGGTGTTCGAGGAAGAACTGGTCGTGATCGCCGCGGCCGGGCATCCCCCCATACGTGCCCCGGGCGACGTGCGGCTGCGCAGCGTGCTCGCCTTCGCCGCCGGCTGCGCCTACCGGCGGCGGCTCGAGGAGTGGCTGCGGGCGGGCGGCGTGATACCCGGACAGGTCGTCGAGCTGGCCTCCTACCACGCGATTCTCGGCTGCGCCGTCGCCGGCATGGGGATCGCGCTGGTGCCCCGAGAAGTGCTGGAGCTGTTTCCGGCGCGCGCCGGCCTGAGCGTCCACGCCTTGTCCGGCGACGACGGCCGCGCCGGGACGCGCCTGGTGTGGCGGCGCGGCGGCGCCTCGAACGCCGTACAGGCCCTGTCCGCGCTTCTCCTGGCGGGTGCGGGCGTTGCATCCTGACCGGCACGGCGGAGAAGCCGGCGAAGTGGAGGGGAGCCCCATGATCGAGCGCACTTTCGACCTTGCCACCAGCGAGGGAGCCATGGAGACCTTCCTCGTGCATCCCGAGCGCGAGGGACCGCACCCCGCGGTGCTGTTCCTGATGGACGCGCCGGGGATCCGCGAGGAGCTGCGCAATATGGCGCGGCGGCTGGCCACGGTCGGCTACTGCGTGCTGCTGCCCAACCTGTACTACCGCGCGGGGCGCGACAGCATGTTCGGTCCCGACGTGCTGGCCCCGGACAGCGCCGAGTACCGGCGCATGCGGGCGATCCGCACCAAGATGACGATCCCGCCGGTGATGCGCGACGTCGGCGCGATGCTGGCATGGCTGGCGAACGAGCCGGCGGCCCGCACCGGGGCGGCAGGAGCACATGGCTACTGCATGAGCGGGCCCTACGCGCTCGCCGCGGCCGCGCACTATCCGGAGCGCATCGCCGCCTGTGCCTCCTTCTACGGCACCTGGCTGGTGAGCGACGCCGAGGCCAGCCCGCACCTGAGCTTCGCGCGGGCCCGGGCCGAGCACTATATCGCCTGCGCCGAGCACGACGATCTGGCGCCGCCGGAGATGGTGGCCGAGCTGCGCGCCCGTTTCGCCGATTCGGGTGCCGCGGGCGAAATCGAACTCTACCCGGGGGCGCATCACGGCTTCGCCTTTCCCGAGCGCTGGTGTTTCGACCGGGCAGCCGCGGAGCGGCACTGGGAGCGGCTGATCGCGCTTTACCGCCGGCGGCTGGGGTAGGCCCGCTCCGGGACCGCGGCGCGAGCCGGGGGGCGGTTCTCACAGTCCGACAGGCCAAGGTGTACTGCGGTAGCGGTTGCACGGTGACCCGGCTCGCCGGCCACATTGGCTGTGCGCCCCACGTACATGGGCAACCCCTGTGACCGTCTCAGTACCCGCGCGCCGCCCCCAGGACCTCGGCGGCGGCGCGCTCGCCGGACTGGATGGCGCCGTCCATGTATCCGCTCCAGACGGTGGCGGTCTCGGTGCCCGCCCAGTGCACCGGGCCGACGGGCTCGCGCAGGATCGGCCCGTAGCGGGTGATGACGCCCGGGGGCATGATGCCGACGTAGCAGCCGGCGCTCCAGGGATCCGCGCACCAGTCCTTCTCGATGTACTCGACCGGCTGCGCCGCTTCGTCGCCGAACAGCGTGGTCAGCTGCTTGACCACCGCCGCGCGCCGCTCGCGCCCGCCGCGCGCGCCCCATTCGCGTGCGCGATCACCCAGCACGAAGCCGAGGAGGGCGCCGTGGCGGCCGTCCGGCGCCGAGTCGTCGAAGGTGATCGCCAGCGGCCCGGTATCGTTGATCGACTGGCCCGATTCACCGCGTTCGCGCCAGAACGGCCGCGGGTAGATTGCGATGCACTTGATCACCGAGCCCATCGGCATGCGGTGCATGAGCTGCAGGCGCCGCGGAGGCAGAGCCGGCCGCCAGTCGATGCGGCCCGCAAGCACGGGCGCCATCGCCACGATCACGCGTGCGGCGTGAACGCTGCCGGTGTCTGTCACAACCTCAGCCCCCGTTTTCCCCCAGCGCACCTGGCGCACCGGTGATTCCAGGCAGACCTCGCATCCAGCTTCCCGGGCTGCGTCGGCGAGGCGTTGGGAAAACTGCTGCGTACCGCCGACGACCCGGGTCTGCTGGGCTCCACCGTCGATCTCCAACATCTGCAGAAAACTGCCGCCGGAGGCGGCATAAAACAGAAGGTGCAGCAGCGAAAGCTCCTCCGGTTCGGCGCAGGACAGGGCGTTCACCACGATGCGGAACATGTCCCGCGCCATCGGGCTGCGGACGTTGCGGGCCATCCAGCTGGCCACGGTCATCCCGTCCCACTCGGCGGCCTGCGCTGATTCCCAGGGGGCCTCGACATTCACCTGCTGTGCCAGCCGGTCCACCTCCATCAGCGCGGACTGCATGTCGGCCAGGATCTGCGGGGGAAGCGACGGACCGGCGTCGTCTTGGAGGTGGTGACGGCCCCGCAGGAGGCGGTGCTCGCGCCCTTCGCTGAACTGCTCGAAGGTCTCCAGACGGAGCTCCTCGACGAGCGACAGGGCGCGCTTCTGGGTCGGTCCGAGCCACTGACCGCCGACATCCACCATGGTGCCGTCGGCCGCCCGCACCGTGGCGGTGCGGCCGCCCAGCCGCTCGCGCGCCTCGAGCAGCACCACCGAGCGGCCCTCCAGGGCGAGGCGCCGCGCTGCGCTGGTGCCCGACAGGCCGCCTCCGATCACCACCACGTCGACGCTCTTGTTTGCATCCATTTCTACCGGTTCTCCCCTGCGGCGGGCTCAACGGGAAGCCGTCACGCTAGCAGACCGGGCCGCATGGGGGCATCCACGAACGGCTCCCCGGGGCGCAGCGGCATGGTCGGGAAAGGGGCACGGATCGGTTCATGGCCGGCGCCGCTTGAGCCCGGCAGCCGTTAGCGCGTATTTTCGGGAGAGACGGGCGGGACCCGGACGCCCCACCGCGGCCGGGTCGATTACGCGGCCATAACGAGCTACTCGTCGCGCGCCCCGCCCGTTGTCACTCACGACGCTGGATGCTTCCGGAATCCGCCATCGAGCGGAGATGTTCCCACGCGGCCGATTTCGGCGGGCCGGGCGGCATTCGGGTTACGCCGCCGACCGAGGTGGCCTGGCCGGCCGCACGTCCCGACGGAGGACAGGATCGTGAGACGTTTGTATACCGTTCTGGTCGGCGCGCTCGCGCTGGCCTGCCTGGCGATGGCCGTCTTGTCCGGTGCCCATGCGATGATCGGCGCGATGCACCGGGCGCAAACGACCGGCGCTGCGCCGCAGGCAGCCGGAAACGGTCGTTCCGGTACCCGCGCGGCGCACCTGAACACCCGTCAGAGCAAGGCCGCCGCGGCCTCGTCAACCTCTTCACCGAGCTGATCGGCCCGGTCCGCGTGTGCGGGGCCGTGCTTGGGCCGTGGACGCACGGTCCAGGGACGGTTCTGTGCGAACAGCCCCGATCAGGGCTTCGCCGCCGCCCGGCTCCGATCCCGGACGCTGCGTGAAACAGCCGGCGCCGGCGGTCGCATGAGCCGGGGAACGGGGCGGCCTGCCGACCTTGGGCGACAAGCGCGTCTTGTCTGGTTGTCTGGATCACACGCGGCATCGCCCGGGAGTAAGGAATGTCTTTTACATATGCAAAAGATATGAAATATGCATTTTAAATATCTTTCTCCTTTCCGTATGGTCGGACGCGTTGATTTCACGTTTCACTAGGCACCGGAATGAACAATTTGCCGGATGATTCCACCGCGGTGTCCGCCGGGCGTTGGGCCAAGCTGATCGATCAGAGCACCTGCATCGGCTGTCACGCCTGCACCACCGCCTGCAAATCCGAGAACGACGTCCCGGTCGGCGTCACCCGTACCTTCGTCAAGTCGGTCGACGTCGGCAGCTACCCGAACGCCCGGCGGCGCTTCCAGGTCACGCGCTGCAACCAGTGCGAGGATTCGCCCTGCACCCGCGCCTGTCCCACCGGCGCGATGTTCCGGCGCGCAGACGGCATCGTGGATTTCGACAAGGACATCTGCATCGGCTGCAAGGCCTGCATGGCGGCCTGTCCGTACGACGCGATCTTCATCAACCCCGAGGACCACTCCGCCGAGAAGTGCAACTTCTGCTCGCACCGGATCGACGCCGGGCTGGAGCCGGCCTGCGTGGTGGTCTGCCCCACGCAGTCCATCTTCGTGGGCGACCTCGACGATCCCGACTCGCGCGTGGCGCGGACGGTGCAGGAGGGCGGCGTAGCTGTCCGGCGCCCGGAGAAGGGCACCCGGCCCCGCCTGCACTACAAGGGCGCCCACCAGGCGACCCTCGATCCGCTGGCGGCGGCGCGGCCGGAGGGAAGCCTGTTCGCCTGGGCGGAGCAGCTCGCCGGCGGCGACGTCGTCCCCGGCGGGCACCCGGATCGGCCCACCAGCTCGGCGGCCGCCCGGATCTCCTACGACCACCCCCACCGGCGGCCCTGGGGCTGGTCGGTGAGCGCCTACACCTGGACCAAGAACCTCGCGGCCGGCCTGTATCTCGTGCCGCTGATGCTGGTGGCTCTGGACCTGCTGCCGGCCTCCAGTCCGTTGTGGCAGTGGGTCGCGCCGGTGGGCGGGGGCGTGTTCCTGGCGCTGACGGGGCTGCTGCTGGTCGGCGATCTCGCGCAGCCGCGGCGCTTCTGGCTGATCTTTCGCCGGCCGCGCTGGGAGAGCTGGCTGGTCCGGGGCGGGCTGATCCTCGTGGCCTACGGGGCCCTGCTCGCGGCGCATTGGGGGGCCGGCCTCGCGGGCGCGACGGGGTTGCAGCGGGCCCTGATGTGGCCCGGCGCCCTGCTGGCGGTGCTGTGCTCGATCTACACCGCGTTCCTGTTCGCCCAGGCCCGGGCGCGCGACCTGTGGCAGAGCCCGCTGCTGGCGCCCCACCTGCTGGTGCAGGCGCTCGTGGTCGGCGGCGCCCTGCTGGCTCCGCTGGCGCTCTACCTCGCGCCGTCGGTCCTGCCGCTGCTGCTGCTGCTGGTGGCCGTGATGTCCGGGCTGCACCTGGCCCTGCTGGCGATCGAGCCGTTGGCCACGCCGGCCACGGCCAGCGTGCACCTGGCGGTGCGGACCATGGTGCGCGGGCGCTACGCCGCCTTCTTCTGGACCGGCGCCGCCTTCAGCGCGATCGGCTGTGCCGCGCCCTGGTTGGGCCCGTGGTTCTGCCTGTTCGCCCTGTTCGGGCCGCTCGCCTACGAACATGCCTTCGTGCAGTCGGGCCAGTCGGTCCCGCTCGCCTGAGGCGAGCGCTATCCGTCGGGAGAGACACGCCGTCATGAACAGCCGTTCCTGGATCGAAACACTCGGGGGAAGGATCTCGGCGCTGCGGCGGGAGACCGAGTCGCGCGGCGAGACCTTCTACCCGGGAGCCAGCCGCATTCACCTCGCCAGTTTCCCGCCGCGCGAGCGCTGGGACGACTGGGTGGCGATCGATCCGTCCGCCGCCCGCCATGGACGCGAGCCGCAGCGCCATTATGCGCTGGTGCCCACCACCTGCTTCAATTGCGAGTCGGCCTGCGGCCTGCTCGCCTGGGTCGACAAGGAGACCTTCAGCGTCCGCAAGTTCGAGGGTAACCCGGAGCACCCCGGCTCGCGCGGGCGCAACTGCGCCAAGGGACCGGCGACCGTGACCCAGCTCACCGATCCCGACCGCATCCTGCATCCACTCAAGCGCGTGGGCGAGCGGGGTTCGGGCCAGTGGCGGCAGGTGAGCTGGGACGAGGTACTCGACGACCTGGCGGGCCGCATCCGGAAGGCCTTGGACGAGGGGCGCCAGCGGGAGATCATGTACCACGTGGGCCGCCCCGGCGAGGACGGCTTCACCGAGCGGGTGCTGGCCGCCTGGGGCGTCGACGGCCACAACTCGCACACCAACATCTGCTCATCCGGAGGGCGTGCCGGTTACCACTATTGGATGGGGTTCGACCGGCCCAGCGCGGACTTCGCCAATGCGCGGGTGATCCTGCTGGTCAGTTCCCACCTGGAGGCCGGGCACTACTTCAATCCCCATGCCCAGCGCATCATGGAGGCGCGTAAAGCGGGCGCGAAGGTGATCGTGCTGGACGTACGCATGTCCAACAGCACCACGCACGCGGACCACTGGGTCGCGCCCTACCCGGGCTCGGAGCCGGCGATCTTTCTCGCCATCGCCCGCCACCTGGTCGAGACCGGCCGTTACAACCGGGACTTCGTCGAACGCTGGTGGAACTGGCGCGAGTGGCTGCGCAGCCTGGAACCCGACGCGCAGCCCGACTTCGAGCGCTTCGCAGAGCACCTGAAACAGACCTGGGCCGAATTCACCTTCGAGTTCGCCGCGCGCGAGTCCGGCATCGACGCCGCGCGCATCGAGGAGCTGGCGGAAACGGTGGCCGGGGCCGGGAGCGCGCTTTCGACCCACAACTGGCGCTCGGCGGCCGCGGGCAATCTCGGCGGCTGGCAGGTCTCGCGTACTCTGTTCCTGCTCAACGCCCTGATGGGGGCGGTGGGCACGCCCGGCGGGGTCTCCCCCAACGGCTGGAACAAGTTCGTTCCGCGTCCGCCGAAGGCGCCGCCGCACCCCGACTGGTGGAACGAGCTCACCTATCCCCCGGAGTATCCGCTCGGGATGAACGAGATGTCATTCCTGTTGCCCTACTTCCTGCGCGAGGGCCGCGGGCGGCTCGACGTCTACTTCACGCGCGTCTACAACCCGGTCTGGACCAACCCGGGCGGCTTCACTTGGATCGACGCGCTCAGCGACGAGAGCCTGGTCGGGCTGCACGTGGCCCTGACCCCCACGTGGAACGAGACCGCTTACTTCGCGGACTACGTTCTGCCGATGGGGATCTCCTCCGAGCGCCACGACCTGCACTCCTACGAGACCCACGACGGCCAGTGGATCGGGTTCCGCCAGCCGGTGCTGCGGGCGGCACGCGAGCGGGCCGGGGAGAGCGTCTCCGACACCCGCGAGGTCAACCCCGGGGAGGTCTGGGAGGAGAACGAGTTCTGGCTGGAGCTGACCTGGCGCATCGATCCCGACGGCAAGCGCGGCATCCGGGAGTTCGCCGAGTCGCGGCAGCGGCCGGGGAAGCGCATCGGCGTGGACGAGTATTACGGCGAGATCTTCGCCGGCTCGGTCCCGGGCCTGCCGGAGGTGGCGGAAGCCGAAGGTCTCTCGCCGCTGCAGTACATGCGCCGCTATGGGGCCTTCGAGGTCGCCCGCGGCATCGGGCCGGTCCACCAGTCGGCCGTGGACGAAGCCGAGATTGAGGGCCTGGTGGTCACCCCGGAGGGCCGGGCCTATACCGCGGCGCCGCCGGTCCGGAGCGCCAACGGCGTGCCGACGCCGGCGCCCGAGCCGGACGCGCAGGGGCGGCGCCCGGTCGGCGTAGAGGTCGACGGCAGAATCCTGCGGGGCTTTCCCACGCCCAGCGGGCGCCTCGAGTTCTGGTCCTCGACCCTGGCCCAGTGGGGCTGGCCGGAATACGCACTGCCGAGCTACATCCACAGCCACATCCATCCCTCGCGCATGGCGCGGGACGAGATGCCGCTGATCTCGACCTTCCGCCTGCCGGTGCACATCCACACCCGTAGCGCCAACGCCAAGTGGCTCAACGAGATCGCGCACACCAACCCGCTGTGGATTCATCCGCTGGACGCGGCGCGCCTGAGGATCGGCGGCGGCGAGCTGGTGCGGGTCGAGACCGCGATCGGCTACTTCGTCGCCCGGGCGTGGGTCACCGAGGGCATCCGCCCCGGTGTGGTCGGCTGCAGTCACCACATGGGACGCTGGCATGTGCAGGGGGGGCCGGGCGGCGGGCAGATCGACCGCGCGGTCACCCTGCGCGAGAGCGATGGCCGCCGTGGCCTGACACCGGCGCAGCCCGCCGGCCGGGCCCCGGCCGACGGCGAGCGTGCGCGCATGTGGTGGACCGACGTGGGGGTTCACCAGAACCTGACTTTCCCGGTCCATCCCGACCCGGTTTCCGGCCAGCACTGCTGGCACCAGGCGGTGCGGGTGCGCCCGGCGGAGGCGGGAGACGCCCATGGCGACGTCTGGGTCGATACCGCGGCCGCCGACCGGGTCTACCGGGAGTGGCTGGCGATGACGCGCCCCGCGCGACAGGTCTCGCCGGATGGCACGCGGCGCCCGCGCTGGCTGCTGCGGCCCCTGAAGCCGACCGCGGAAGCGTACCGGCTGCCCCCGGAGGAGACCTCGTGACGGCGACGGCGGAGCTGGTCCGGGCGCTGGCAGCGCTGAGTGAGCCGCCACGCCGGGAGGATTCGGCCCTCGCCGCGGCGCTGGAGTTCGGCGTGCCGGGAAGCCTCGAAGCCTGGCAGGCCGCGCACACCGCGACCTTCCAGCAAGAGTGTCCACCGTACGCTTCGATCTACCTCGGCGAGGCCGGTGCCCTGGGCGGCCCGGTACGCGATCGCCTCGCCGGGCTGTGGCGGGCGCTCGGGCTGCAGGTCCCCGGCGAGCCCGATCACCTGGCCACGCTGCTCGGGCTGTATGCGGCCGTGCTGGAGCGGGTCGACGCTGACGAAGGCTGGATGCACCTGCGGCGGGTCGTGCTGTGGGAGCACCTGTTGCCCTGGCTGCCACCGTTCGTGGACCGCGTCGAGGTGGTCGGCGTAGACCCGTATCCGGGCTGGGGCCGGATGCTGCGGCGCCTGCTACGGGTCGAAGCCGAGGCGACCGGCATGCCACCGGAGCTGCCGTTGCACCTGCGGGTGCTCCAGCCGCCGTCGCCGGGCGCCTGGGACGGCGACGTCGACAACGCGCTCGCCCGGTTGCTGGTTCCGGCGCGCAGCGGGCTGATCCTGGCGCCGGCGGATCTGCGGCGGCTGGCCCGGGAGACCGGGCTGGGAGTCCGCGTGGGTGACCGCAGGCTGATGCTGCGCAGCCTGCTGGAACAGGATGCGGCCGTCGTACCGGAATGGATCGCCGGCGAGGCGCTGCGCTGCTGCGAGCGACTGCGCGTGGAGCAATGCTGGCTGGACCCGGTCGCGCGGCACTGGCGCCACCGGGCCGCGGCGACCGCCTGGTGGCTGGCGCCAGGGGAGGTCCCGGACGCCATGGCGGAGCACGGCTGAGTTGGCGCGCCGGCGGGATATCCCGGTTCGGGAGTTGGCGGCACGCAGGCACGGCAACCGCCAGCACCTGCGGGCGCTGGTGATCGGCTTCGTCGCCGGGATGGGCGGAGGCCTGGTCAGCCTCGGCGGCGGCAGCCTGATCGTGCCGCTGCTCACCGGCTGGGCGGGCCTGGACCAGCTGGATGCCCGCGGTACCGCGCTCGCGGTGTCGATCGTCAGCGCGCTGACCGGGACGATCGTGTACGCGCGGGCCGGTGAGATCGACTGGCGGATCGTGGTCTGGACCGGGCTGGTGGCGATGATCGTGGCGCCGCTGGCGGTGCGCTTCTCGGCCGGCTGGTCCACCCGGGTGCTGAAGCTGGCATTCGGCGTGGTGGTGACGATCGGCGGCGCGATCCTGATCGCCAAGAGCGTGTTTCCGATGCACGGCTTCGCCACCGCATGGCCGATTCCGTTCCTGGCTCTGACCGGCGGCATTACCGGGCTGGTCGCCGGCGTGGTCGGGGTCAGCGGAGGGCCGGTGCTGACGCCCCTGTTCGTCTTCGGCCTGGCGGTCCCGCAGCAGCTCGCCCAGGGCTGCTCGCTGGCCGCCAGGCTGCCATCGTCGCTGAGCGGCTCCTGGCAGAACTGGCGCCAGCGCAACATCGAGCTGGCGATGCTGCCGGGCCTCGCTGCCGGCGCCATCGCCGGAGGCGTGGCCGGCGGGCACCTGGCCCTGGCGCTGCCGTCGGGCGCGTTGCGCCTGGTCTTCGGTGCCGCGCTGATGCTGCTCGGGATCGCCTATATGCGCGGTGGGCGCCGGACCTAGCGTCGCCGGTTTCCGCGTCCCGCCACGCCCGACACGGCCCCGGCGCGTCCGGTGCCGGCCCGGCCTGCTCCGGGCTTGCTCGCAAAGGGGTTGAGGCTGTTACCGAGGCGGGAAAGGAATTCCTGCGGAGGTGCAGGCAGCAGCCGGGCCAGGCGGGGCAGGGCGGTATAGGCGGCGGTACCGGCCGCGGTTGCGCCGGCCGCTATCAGCAGGCCGACCGGCCCCTGCGGGCGGCTGCCGAACAGCCGGCTCACGCCGGGGGTCTGCACCGCCGCCAGCAGGGCGCCCAGGGAGCCGATGGCGCTCCCGTTCACCGCCGGGCTGCCCCGACCCGCGAGCAGGGTCTGCGTCAGCTGCACCCCGGTCAGCGCCAGCAGTGCCACGGTGCCGGCGCTCGCGGGCCGTTTGCCCGTGAGGCGGGCCGCGGTCCAGGCCAGGGTGGCGGCACCCGCGGTTACGCCGGCACGTAGCGCGATATCGGATGTCAGTGCTTCCCCCAGGGTGGTATCGGGGCCCTGCGCCAGCAGCGCGTCCGCGCTGCGTTCGGGCGGCTTGAGCGCCAGCGCCAGGGCGGGGGCGGTGTCGGAGATGAGGTTCAACAGCAGCAGCTGCCGGGCGTTGAGCGGGGACCGTCCTCCGGCCAGGGCTCCCGCCAGCGTGAACAGCACCTCGCCCATGTTGCCGCCGATCAGCAGCGATACCGAGTCGCGCACCGCCACCCACAGGCTGCGTCCCTCGACCACCGCGTCGACGATCGCCTCGATGCGGCCGCCGGTCACGACCAGATCGGCCGCCGCGCGCGCCGCGGCGGTGCTGCGCTCGCCCAGGGCGATGCCGATATCGGCAAGCCGGATGGCCTGGGCGTCATTGGCGCCGTCGCCGGTCATGCCGACCACTCGGCCGCTTTGCTGCAACGCCTGCACGATGCGCACCTTGTGGGTTGGCGTGACCCGCGCGAAGACGCTCGCACGGCCGGCCGCCGCTCGCAGCTGCGCATCGCTCATGCTGTCGATGTCGGAGCCCGCGATCACCCGTTTGCCGCCGTCCAGGCCGAGTTCCGCGGCGATGGCAGCGGCCGTGTCCGGGTGATCGCCCGTCAGCATGATGACCTCGATACCGGCCTCCCTGAGGCGTTTGATGGACTCGCGCGCCGCGGCCCGAGGCGGATCCGCGAAGGCCAGGAAGCCCGCGAGGGTCAGTTCCGCCACACGACTGCCCTCGACTGGCCGGTGTTCGTGGGCGCGCCGCTCGGCGACCGCCAGCACCCGGTAGCCGCGGTGCGCGAGGGAGCGCACGTGGTCCAGCAACCGCTTGCGCTCCGCCGCGGTGAGGCGGCGTCGGCCGCTGCCGGCCGGGTGGTGGGTACAGCGTGGCAGAAGGACCTCCGGGGCTCCCTTCACGCTGATGATCACGTCGCCGTCGAGCTCGGCCAGGCCGGCCTGGTAGGCGCGGCCGGGCTCGAAGGGCAGCTCGTCGAGGCGCACCCATCGGCTGTGCACGTCGTGGCTGGAGATCCCGGCTTGCTGCGCCGCCGCGATCAGCGCGCGGTCGGTCGGATGCGGTGTCGGGGCCCCGTTTGAGGTCGACGGGCTGGCTCGCAGGGCCACCGTGATTACCCGCCGGTGCCGGGGCGTCAGCCCGGCCAGTGCGCAGGCCTCACGCCCGTCGGAGACCTCGCGCAGACTGAGCCGTCCCTCGGTCAGCGTGCCGGTCTTGTCCGCGCACAGCACGTTCATGCGCCCCAGGGCCTCCAGCGCCCGGGGATCACGCACCAGGGTGCCGCGCGCGGAAAGTCGTCCGGCCACGGATGACTGGGCCAGCCCGGCCAGGATGGGCAGCCCTTCGGGCACGGCGGCCACGGACAGACTGACACCGGTTGCCAGAGTCTCGTGCGCGGGTTGCCCCCGCAAACGCCCGACCAGGGCCACCAGGGACCCCCGCCGTGGCGGCGACAGGGGCCGCGTAGGCGGTCAGCGAGCGGAGGCGTTCCTCCACGCCCGTGCTGATCCCGGCGCCCGCGGCCAGCCGGGCGGCTCGACCCGACTCGGTCGACGCGCCGACTGCGGTAACCACGGCGGTGACGTCGCCGGAAACGACGTGCGTCCCGGCGTACAGCATCGAGCGCCTTCCGGCGATCTCGGCAGCGTCGCAGGGCGCAGCCGTCTTGGCGACCGGCATGGATTCTCCGGTGAGGCTGGCCTCGTCGACCGCCAGGGCCGTCGCGTCCAGTATCCGGCAATCGCCGGGCACGGCCTCCCCGGCGGCCAATTCAATGACGTCGCCGGGGACCAGCGCCGTCTCGACCACCGTGATCCGGCCGCCATCGCGCCGGACCAGCACCCGCTGGCGCTCCCGTCGCGACAACTGCCGAATCAGGGCCTCGGTGCGGAAGCGTTGCGCACCGCCGTACAAGGCGTTGAACAGGATTACGCTGGTGATCATGGCGGCGTCGGTACGTGCGCCCGTGAGGAACGACAGGGCAGCACCCGCGCCCAGCACGGGGGTCAGGGGGCTGTCCAGCTCCTCGCCGACCAGTCGCGCGAACTCGCCCGCCGCCGAGCGCTCGCGTGGGGGCGGCGCACTTCGCCGCCGGGCGTCAGCTTCGCTGATGCCATCGACGCCGCTGCCGAGCGCCGTAAGCACTTCCCCGGTCCGCATCCGGTGCCAGGCGTGTTCCGGTGGTGCCAGGGCGGCCGGATCGGTCACGGTGACCCCGTTCGCCACGCGGATGCCGTTCACCATGGCAAGCATCGAGGCCAATCCGGCTACGCTCAGGATGCGCTGCGTGGTGGCCGGGCTCAGGCCGGTCGAGGCGAGTGCCACCGCAAGCGCAATCTTGACCGAGGAGAGCTGGACGGATTCCCGGGACGCCCGGTGCGCGGCCGCGACCGCGTCGACCAACGTCATGGCCTGCTCGATCCCGCCGGGCGCCAGGATGTGGGCGGTCGAGGCCGGCGTTTGCCCGCTCGGAACTAGGCAGAGTCCGCAGTCGGCCGCTGCCAGCCCGGCAGCGACGGATCCGAGGTACACGACGCCCCGGCCTTCTTCCTGGAGCCTGCGGACCGCCCGGCCGGGTCCGGCAACGAGTCGTCGGTTGTGGCGCCGCGCTGCCGCCGGGAGGCGTCCCGGCCCGACCCAGACCAGCTGCAGCCCGGCGTGGTCTATCGTTGCCGCAAGGCGCCCGCAATCCAGCGTTGCGCTCTCGCACAGGACCGCGTCCACCGCCACGCAGTCCAGGCGGTCGAGGCGGCGCAGCACTTGCGGATCGAGAACCAGCACGTCGGCACGCGCCAGCCGGTACCCGAGCCGGGACGCGAACGCGTCTCGGCCGAGGTGGGCGGGGCGGGGCAGTCCCGCGAAGATCGCCGCGGTGGCGGGCTCGAGACGACCGCTCGTGAACCATACGCCGCCGAAGGCGGAAAAGGCGCCCAGCGCCAGCCTGGCGGCGCCGCGCTCGAGCGGCCCGTCCGGGAGCGGCACCGGGCGCGCGCCTGCCGGGACGGGGCGTGCATCGGCCACGGCCTCCGGGGTGCCGAAGAGCCGCGGTTCCCAGCGGGACCAGGTGGCGCGCCGGGCCAGCAGCTCGCGCACCCTCAGGTAGCGGTGCAGGGAACCAGCAGCGCCACTCAGGTCACCGCGCACCAGCGGCCGCAGGGCGGCTGCGGCAACCTCCAGCCAGACATCGGTGACGAGAATCGAAAGCTGCCGTTCGACGCCTTTGCGCAGGCCGGGGATATCGGCGACGGAGTCGATGACGGCCATGAGCTCGAGGTTCAATGGCCGGGCGGGTAGTCGCAGTCGACGCATGCCGAAGCTGGCGACGCTGCTCGCAAGGTCGACGCTGCCTTCCAGCACCGCGAGCAAAATCGGTACCGGGTCCCCTGGATGGTGCTCCGGGTGGGCGCGCGCGAGGAAGGGCCGGTGGGACAGTCCCAGCACGACTTCGGCCGCCGCCACTTGCGCGACCAATACGTCCGTCAGCCGATCGCGCTCGGAAACGCCCCCATGGCTGGCGTCGAGCTCGATCACGGCGTGTCCCAACGGCGCGTGGAAACGGGCCCACCGGACGCCCTCGACGCTCTCGAGGCTCGCTTGCAGCCGGCGAGCGAGGCGTACCGATTCCTTCGGCGGGACCTCCCGCACGGCGACGTGAATACGGGTCTCGCCCTGCCAGACGCGCCGGCCTCCGCGGCGCAGCCAGTGTGCGCCGGCGCGCGCCAGCTCGAATCCGTCCTGGTAGCAGCGATCCAGCGCGGGTCGCGCCGCTCGGGTCTGCGACCCGGTCAGTTCCAGCAATCGGCAGAGGAGAATGGCGTTGCCCTGCTTGTCCACGATGGTCGCCCTGTGGAATCCTGCCCGGCCTTTCAAGCTATCGCGCGGCCGTTCGCGGAGATTGATCGGGATCAACGAGGCCGGTGCGTCGGCCGCGCGGCAGGGCACCGTTCCGGCTCGTGCGGAGCCTTGCCGCGGACTTCGGGCCGCCTCCGGCCGAGAAGCGTCCGGCGCCTCGTTAACGGTTCTACCGGACCCGGCAATCGCGGCCCCGGGGTAGCGCTCGCGCGCATCGGCTGGTCACGCCCCGATCCGGGGCGCCTGTGCCCCCGCAGCCGGCCCCGGTCGCCCGCTCTTTGGGACACGATCGTCAGCTCTTCGGCCGCCGTGGCCCCGTCCGGGTAATCGCTTCTCTCGTGATGCGGATCAAGCAAGTCCGTAGGCGGCCGCGCAAGAATCATCACCAGGGCGGCCCGCGCGGGGGAGCCGGGTCCGCTCGCGCGGACAACATCATGGCGGAGTCGTGTAGACGGGAGGCAGGGATGCGCAGACTGTATTTCCTGGTACCGGACGTGGAGACCGCGAGACGGATCCACGACGATTTGCTCCTTGCGCGTGTCGGGGAACAACACATCCACGTGATCGCCCGCGCGGGCGTTCCGATGGAGGACCTGCCCGAGGCTGCCCTGGCCCAGCGGAGCGATCTCATCCCGGCGCTTCAGCGGGGCACCGCGGCGGGCGGCGTGACGGGCATGGTGGCGGGCATCGTCGTGCTCGCCTTTCCTCCGGCCGATCTCGTCCTGGGCGGGATCGCGATCCTGGCGCTGGGCTTGGCGGGGGCCGGGTTCGGAGCCCTGATGTCGACCATGGTCGGCGTCGGCCTGCCCAACTCCCGGATAGGCAAATACGGCGACGCGATCGACCGCGGTGAGCTTCTCATGATGGTGGACGTGCCCAAGGCCCGGGTCGCCGAAATCGAAGCACTGATCAGGCAGCGGCACCCGGAGGCCGAGGTTGGGGGCACCGAGCCCCACATCCCCGCGTTTCCCTGAGCCGAGCCGGGCCCGGCGCGCAGCCTGGACATTCTCCAGTGGCGTTTTGGGGGCGCCCCCGACAGGCATGCGCTTCGGCTGCGGGACGCCTGGAGCGCATCGTGGTCGTGGGTGGCTTGCCGCTCTTCCACGTGGCGGGGGTTGTCGTGCTGCCACGGGTGGAAGCGCAACCGGTGGTATCGGCAGTACCTCGGGATCATTTTGTGCAGCTACCCAAGCCGGATTCGGCAGAACCGGGAACCGCGTGCGAAACCGCGCAGGTTCCATAGCCGGCGATCGGTCGCCTGCTGGCTGACTCCCCCTGCGCCATTTCCAACCGGCTAGCGGCAGCATTGCAAGGACAGGGGTGGCTGTCTGTCTTCCGGTGCCGCGGTTCGCTGTTATTCATTCTTGTGCGGCATACCATAGCCCAGTCGCTCGATCTGGGCGCGCACGTCCGCCTGCTGTTCCCCGGTCAGCGCACGCGGCGTGCCCAGGGCCGAGGCGCGGTCGTGAAGGGCGGCCAGCCACTCGAGCAGCAGCGCGTTCTCGACCGCCCGCTCGAGCGAGTCGCCCACGGCGACCGAGCCATGGTTGGCCATCAGCGCCGCCAGGCGCCCGTCGAGCGCCTCCCGGACGTGGTCGGCGAGCTCGGGGGTGCCGAAGGTGGCGAACGGGGCGACCCGGATAATGCCGCCCAGCAGCAGCTGCTGGTAGTGCAGCACCGGCAGCTCGTCGAGCACGCAGGCGACCGCCGTGGACCAGGGAGCGTGCGTGTGCACTACCGCGGCCGCGTCGGTCGTGCGGTACAGGCCGAGATGAAGGCCGACCTCGGAGCTCGGCACCAGTGCTCCCTCGATCACCTCGCCGGCCGGAGAGATGACGGTGACGTCGGCGGCGCTGCAGTCGGCCAGGACGACGCCGGTACCCGTCACTGCGATCCGGTCCCCGTCACGGGCGGAGATGTTGCCCGCGGTGCCGATCAGCAGCCCCTCGTCCGCGAGCCGGCGGGAGGCCGCGGCCACCGCGTGACACAGCTCGGACACGCTCATCGCCGTGCTCTCCATGGGCCGTTCAAAGGCTCTTCCAGGCCGCTGCGGACTCGAACCCCGCCGCGGCCTGGTAGATCCGGTCCTCGCGGAAGTGCCCGCCCACCAGCATCATGCCTACCGGCAGGCCCTCGCTCATGCCGCAGGGAATGCTCATCGCCGGGTGCCCGGTGGCGTCGAAGGGTGCGGCATTGGGCAGCATCTCGGACGCGCGCTGCGTGTAGACCTCCGGGGAAGCATCTGGCGGGGGCAGGGGCGTGGCCTTCATCGGCGTGGTCGGCATCAGGAGCAGGTCGTACTGGTCCAGTACCGTGTCGTAGCTGCGCGCCAGCTTGCGGTTGAGATTCTGGGCCTTGGCGTAGTAGCGCCCGTGGTACTGGCGCAGGAAGTGGTACCCGGCCAGGACCGGCACCTTCACCGTGTGCGGGAATTCGTTCGCCCGCGAGCGCCACTGTGCCTGGCGGTCGAGCAGGCTGGTCAGGTACAGGCCTTTGCCGTTCGCGCCGAAACCGTTGCCCAGCAGCATCGACCGCACCGCCCCGCTGGGCGATCAGCCCGTGGTAGGAATCCAGCTCGGACTCGGACAGCGACATGCCGAGCTCACGGGCCAGCGCCCTCAGCTGATCCCGGGTCGGCCTTCTTACACTCATGTCTTCTCTCCTCGGGTCGGCTACGGCAAACCACCCGCGGTGGACTCCGTCACCCGCGGGTGGTCGGGCGTCCCCCGGACGGCCCGGCCTCGCCCGGGGAGACCGGGCAGGTCAATCCGGTCCGTTGCGCCCGGGCGAAAATAGCACGTCGGCGTTCCCGCGAAGGGATCCCTGCCGCACTTTCCGGTTGGCCCGATGACTGACAGCATATACCAGCTTGACTTGAGCTCCGGTCGCTGCCCCGGGTCGGGTGCGGGGGCGGTTCGCGGAGTGGCCGGCGCGTACGGGTCCGCGGATCCCGTCTCCGGGTGGACACGGCGGACTACCGGGAGGACAAGAGTGCATGACACGAGCCTTGCCTTACGGCGCCGGCATCAGCACCGCCGGGACTACGACGCTGCTGGTGTTCGCCCTCGGTCTTCTGGTCGCGATCCGGGCATGTCCCTGCTGTGCCCAACCGGTGGACACGTCAGTATCCGGTATCCTGGCCGGCACCTGGCAGCACGCCGACGGCAGCGGGTCCGGCGCCGTTAGCGACTACGGTGAGGGCAATGCCCAGCTCGATCTGTTCGTGCACCGGCGGATGGGGCCCGGTCGGTGGAACATGGAGGTCAAGGGCGGTACCACGCCGCGGAGCGACGGCGTTGCCGCCGCCTTTCCCGAGACGAACGGGTTGTCGGGGGAGACGCTGGATGCGCAGGACCGGGGGCGTGCGGCGGTGACCCAGCTCAACTATGGACTGCCGCTTCGCGGCGGCTGGGCCAACCCGAATGTCAGCTCCGCGGCGGAGTACCTGGGCGCGGAGGTGGCCCGTCCCGTGCGCGTGGCCGTGGCTGGGGCCCCACGCAGGGTGACCCTTGGCGTCGGTCTCGGCGAGACCCGTGCATCGACCCATATCCAGGGACCGCAGGCCGATGCCGTGCACGCTGAGGCTTACGCGCGTTTTCATCTGGGGAGCGGGCTGACCGTTTCGCCGGACCTGCAGTGGCTGCGGCACAGCGGTCTGGATCCCGCGCGGCCCTCGACCTGGGTCGAGGGCGTCCGGGTCGGGGCGTCGTTCTGAACGCGGCGCCTGTGCCGCTGCGTCGCGACATGGAGCCATTGTCCCGACGCCGGCCCGCTGATCCGCTGCATCCGCAGGGGCACGCCGGTCGAGCCTGATCGACCTCCCGCCGGATATCCACATCTTCACGGCGAGCAGGCACGGCCGGGGCCATCCCGGCCGGAGCGACAGCGGTTGGCGAGGATCGCGATCGGGACGAACATTGGCCGGCAAGCGCCCGGATCGTGACGGCGGGCTCCCGCCACCGGTCGCCGCCGGTCGCCCGGGTGTGCTCGCATGCCCGGCGAAACCGGCGAGGGGCCATGTCCCCCTCGAGCAGGTGTTGCGCCAGCTCGACGCGCTGGACGACGGGCCGTCCGGTCCCCGCGCGCCACTACACCACGCGGCTCTGGCGTCCCTCCCAGTACGGCGCCCGCAGCTGGCGCTTGAGGATCTTGCCGGTGCCGGTGCGCGGGATCTCGTCCATGAAATCCACCGAGCGCGGCACCTTGTAGGAGGCCAGGTGTTCGCGGGCGTAGGCGATGACCGCGTCGGAGTCGAGGTCGGCCCCGTCGAGCGGGACCACGATGGCGTGTACCTGCTCGCCCCATTGGTCACTGGGGATGCCGAACACCGCCACGTCCTGGATCTCGGGGTGCAGCTCCAGTGCCGCCTCGATCTCTGCGGGATAGATGTTCACCCCGCCGGAGATGATCATGTCCTTCTTACGGTCGCAGATGTAGTAGAAGCCCTCGTCATCGAAGTAGGCGATGTCCCCGACCGTGTGCCAGTCGCCAAGGTGCTCCTCGTCGTACTTGTCCTGCGCCTTGTGGTAGGTGATGAACACGCTCGGGCTACGCACGTACAGCTCGCCCTCGGTGTAGGGCTCGTCGACCACCTTGCCCTCGGCGTCGAACAGGCGTAGTTCGACACCCGGCGCGGGCTTGCCGCAGGAGCCTTTCTTGCGCCGCTGGTGCTCCGGCCGAAGGATCGTGTTCACGCCCAGCTCGGTGGAGCCGTAGACCTCGAATAGGGAAGACTCGCCGAACTGCGCCATGTAGGAGAGCTTGAGCGCGTAAGACCAGGGCGCGGCGTTGCCGATCAGGATGCGCATGGAGCTGGCGTTGTACTTATCGAGGATTCCCTGCGGCAGGTTGCAGACCATGCGGATCGGGGTAGGCGCCGAAAAGGTCGTGGTCACCCGGTACTCGTCCACCAGCCGCAGCCAGTCCTCGGGCTCGAACTTGCGCTGGAGGATCACGGTGTTGCCCAGCAACTGGGAGATGCCCATGAAGCCGCTCGGCCCGGAGTGATAGAGGGGGCCGGTGGTGAGGTAGACATCGTCTGCGCGATAGCCGATGTACTCGACCATCCGGGCGCGCTGGTCCGGATCCCCGGTCGTCGCGCGTACCGCCCCCTTGGGCTGTCCCGTGGTCCCCGAGGTGTAGATCATGGTGCCGGCCTCGCCGGGCTCGGCGTTGGTCACCAGCTCGCCGGATGCCGCTGTATCGATCAATGGGAGCGCCTCGATTTGGCCCCGGTGCGCCTCGCCGTCGAAGATCAGCACGTGGCGCACCTGCGGGATCTCGTTGCGGATCCGCTCGAACAGCGGAGCGTACTCGGCGTCGGCGAAGGCCAGTACGGCGTCCGAGTTTTCGACGACATAGGCTGCTTCCTCGGCAGCGAGGCGATAGTTCAGGGGCACCGCCACCGCAGCGATCTTGCGCGCCGCGTGGATGGCTGCCACCGCCCAGGGCGAGTTATGCCCGCACCAGATAACCTTGTCCCGCGGCCGGACACCGTGGTCGAGGAATACGCGTCCCAGGCGGTTCGCGTTGGCCTCCAGCTCGTCAAAGCTCCAGCGGCGGAATGGACGGCCCGGGCCGTCGTCGATCAGTGCGGGTTTGTCTCCAAGCGCGGCGGCAAGCTCGGTGAGCGGGTCCTTCATGTGCGTACTCCCCCCTGAACCGTATCCGGCACGGTCTGATTGTTGGCGCGGCGGGAAGGCCGGCGGGCGCTCCCGGCCTTGGGTGTCTGGTTAGTGGACCTTGGTTCCGTCGGGGCGGGAAGGACCAGTACGGCGCCTACCGAAGCTGGCTGTCCTTGCTGCCGCGGCGGTTGTAAAGGGTGGTCCGGGCCTCGGCCTCGTCGCGCTCAGCCTGGCAGGGCACGCACAGGCGCACGCCGGGGACCGCTTTCCGGCGTCGCGGCGGGATCCGCTCGCCGCATTCCTTGCAGTGTGTGTGGCTCTCGCCGCGGCGCGGAAGGCTGCGGCGAGCACGGTCCACAGCATCCTGGACGGTGCTCTCAATCTGGTCCTGGACCGCGCCGTCTCCGGCCCAGCCGGTAGCCATCCCGCTCTCTCCGTAGTTCTGTCCGAGTCCGAAGTCGTTGCGCACCAGTATACCCGCTCCCCCGGGAGATGAGCGAAAGTCTCGCCGGTGCGCCCCGCGGGCTTGATTCCCGGAGCCGACCGCGCTCGGGCCCGTCCCCCGGGGAGATCCGACGAACGAGGCGATCGGGAGGCCGCGATGGCTGGCGGTTCTGAATCCGGGGCCCCGGATGGCATCCCTGCGGGGCGTGAGCCAGGCGTGTTTCGATGTTTCCTTCGCTCGCCGCGGTGCCGCGGCATTTCCCGTGTGGGCCCTGCCGGATCGGCGGGATCGGCGCACCCGGCGTGACCCCGGGTCGGGCTGGCGCTGACCTGGATCAGCCGGCGGCGGTGTTGGTGCGCGCCGGCACCTGGTGCATTGCTATAGTTTCACGCAGGGTACCGTTATTCGGGCACGCGTCCGGGCTGTGGGAGGTGGGCCCGGTCGAGCGGGTGGATCCGGGAAGATACGACCATGGCATACAAATCCGGCGCGTTGATCCTCGCTTCGCTGGTACTGGCCCTCGGCGCGAGCCCGGCCCCGGCACAGGGCCTGTACTTCGGTGCCGGCCTCGGGGCGGCCAGGGCGGCTGACGCCGATAGCAACGTGCAGCGGCTCGAGGATCGGCAGTGCGCCGTGCTCCTCGGCTCTGGTGCGACCAGCTGCGCGTGGTCGGAAAGCCACGACACGACCAACCCCGCCTATTCCGTGTTCGCCGGCTACGGCTTCTCCCGCTACCTCGCGGTGGAGCTGGGTTACGCGGGCTTCGGCACCTACAAGCTGCATGCCAGCGTGGCGGCGGCCGGCGCCGGCGCGACCAGCCCCGTATACTACGAGCAGGACAACGCAAGCGCGGCCTATGCGGACGCCGTTCTCAGTTACCCGGTGATCGAGCGGATCGCCGTGTTCGCGCGGGCCGGCATCGGCTACGTGCAGAACCGGAAGAGCTGCACGGACAGCGTCAGCGGCTGTTCCCCGGGTACCGACAACGAGTGGAAGCCCACCTACGGCGTCGGCGTCAGCGTGAACGTGGCGCCGGAGACGGATGTCCGCATGGCGTACACGGAATTCGACGGCGTGGGTGACAACAACAGGCAGTACACCGCCGGCAAGTTCCGGATGCTCGAGATCGACGGCGTCTATCACTTCGAGTGACTATGCCCTGACCGGGTTGGTAAGCGAGCGTCCGGCCCCGCCTGCCGCCATTGGCATGCGCGACACCGCCTGTCGCGCATGGCGTGCAGGCTGGAAAGTCGGTTGCTCCTGCCGGTGACGGATCAGATTTCCCGACCCATCAGGTGTCGCGCATGCAGTACGAAGAGCTCCAAGTCCGGTTCCCCGCCGGCGTCCTGCGCAGCGAGCTGCGCCTGCGCACGGCCCATATCGCGCCGTCCGATCTGGTGCGCCTGATGGGGTATGCGAACGCCCGCAAGGCGACCCTGGACCGGATCGCCCGGGTGCTGGATGACCCCTGGCTGGGCCTGGCGGACGGCGGCTTCGATTTCCGCTACGGCAGCCGTGAATTCCTCGAGGTCCTCTGCCGCACGGTCGGCATCGAGGACGGCGTGTGCCAGCGCGGGATAGTGGCGATCGAACGCGCGATCGACGCGGACCGGCGGGCGTACAAGCCCTGGCTGTTTGTCGATACGGGGTTCCGGCGCGAGGACCATCCCGGCATGTCGCTGACGATCCTGGGCCTGATCGAGTCCGCCCGACGGCTCAGGTTCCCCGATGGCTTCTGGCGACTGTCCCTGACCGGGCAGCTGGCGCGTGCCCGGCAACGTGTATGCGAACACATGGCGGCCACGGGCGGCGAGCTCCCGGTCCGGGGGACGATCCGCGGCTACTGGTTCGTCCATCGGGAGTGGTGCGCGATCGAGCTTTCCCCGGATGGCGAGGTGCTCGGGGAAACGGACCGGTTCAACCCGGCCGGCGCGACAGCCCATATCCGGCGCCGCCGGATCGACCCGGACACGCTGCTCGGCGGCAGCGACCAGGGCCGGGAAGGATAGCCCGCGCCGGCGTTCAGGGCAGCGCGGCGATCATCTCCTCCAGGGCGCCGGCGTCCGGGCCGATCTCGAGCTGACCGTCCGCGAGGCCGGACAGCCACTCCAGGCAGCGCGGGTCGGCGGGCGGCCCGGCCGGGCCAAGATGTCTTGCCGCGTGCAGCGCGGCGAGCGCCAAGATTGCATCATGTTCGCCGCTGTTCACGGCATGTTCCAGGAGGCTTGCCGAAGCCAGCAGGTCGCGCAGGCGGTTCACGAAGGCCCGGAGCCTGAGCTGCGCCTCGGCGTCCGCGAGCCTGGCGAGCTCGTCCGCCTGGAAAGCCACCGCTCCGTCCAGGGTGGTCTCGCCGCTGGCCATGGCGCGCGCGCCCAGCTTGTCCTTGAGCCGGTGCAGCACGACGCCGTTCAGCGACCCGTCGGGCAGCCAGCGGGGCACCAGGAACAGCCCGAGACCGCGGGTCCCCGCCGGCCGCGCCAGGGTCAGCGCCAGCTCGGCATCGGCGTTGCTGCGGAACCACTTGTCGCCGTACAGGCGCCACAGCGGCGTATCGGTGATGTCGTACGGCGGGGCCATGTCGCCGGCGCGTTCGGCCCCGGTCCCGGTCGCGCCCGCGTCCGAACCGCCGGCCTGCTCGGTAAGGAATGTCGCGCCCTGCCAGAGGCTGCCTATCTCCTGGCTCGTCAGCCGCGGCAGGAACCGTTCCCGCAGCGAGCGCACCATCCAGTCCTCGTGGAAGAAGTCGCGCCCGCGGGTATCGGGCATGTTGGCCGGGGCCTGCCGGGGCGCGGCATCGCGCCCGGAGGTGACGGCTTAGCGCACGCTCATGGCCCTTCGCTCACAGCTCGGTATCGATTACCGGCTCCTTGCGACCGCTTTCGGGCGTCGCCTGCGGGGGCTGCCGGGGTGCCGGCGCCCGGGGCACCTGTACCGGCGTGGCCGCCCACACCAGCGCCGTGATCCATCCCAGCACCGTCCAGCCGAGCAGCACGTTCATGACCAGGATCGCGAACTCGTTCTGGTGGTGGCGGACGTAGGCCATGATCGCCGGGCTCAGGTAGGCGGCGAACCAGAAGGCTCCCACGATCAGCAAGAAGCCGACTGAGTGGAACGATTCGACCAGGACGGTGAAGTGCTGCATGGATCCCCCGGCACGGTGCTTCCGGCGCCTGCTCCGCGAAATTACACGAACTGGCGGCGTCCCGCCATGCGCCCGCCCCGTGACGGTCGCCGGCATCTCCTCACACGGGGCGCTTCTGCGCCACCAGCTGCGCCTCGTCGCGGAATCCGCGGGCCAGGTCGCCGACGCGGTCCTCCTCGCGATAGACCAGGATGCGCAGCGGCGCGAACAGGTGCAGCAGCTCGTTGTCGTCGAGGCGGAAGTCGGCGTGGGAGGGCCCGCGCTCGCTGACGTGGCTGCGGGTGAAGGTCTGGTAGAACAGCACCCCGCCGGGGCGCAGCGCGGCGACCAGGGCGGGTGCGAGGTCGCGCTCCAGGAAGCGGCAGACGGTAATGACGTCGAAGCGCCCCGCCTCGGGCGGGTCCGCCACCACGTCCCGCACCTCCGCGTGCACCGGCATCCTCTCCCGCGTCGCCCAGGCCTTCAGCTTGGCAACGGCGGTGGCGGCGCTGTCCCAGGCGAAGGTCTCGAGCCCCTCGCCGGCGAGCAGCATGGCATTGGCCCCCAGGCCGCAGGCCAGGTCCAGCGCCGTCCCCGACGGCGGAAGCAGGTGCAGGTTCTCCAGCAGGACGTCCGCGGCGGTGGCGTCGGCGACGCTGCGGTCCCGGTAACGGGTCTCCCAGTCCGGTGGCATGTCTTCTCCCCCAAGTGCCTGGACACGATACTAACCTGTCGCGCTCCGGGCCTCATCCCGGCCCTTCCTGCCGGTCCGTTCGACAAGCTCGGGGAGCGCGGCGCTACCGACGCCGTGCGTTGGACCGGCGACGCCGTCCCGGGCGGTCGGGCACAGCGTGCCGCCGGGAGGGGCTTAGTCCCGACCCGTATCGGCGAGCAGGGTCCGGGCGCGGGCCTGCAGGGCTTCCCAGGAGTCCTTCCAGCGGCCCTCCGAAGGCGTGACGTGGGCCAGCTGAACGACCAGCATCTGGAGTGCCCGGTATTGGCGTTCGGCCGCTTCCGCCCGCGCCAGCGCGTCCCGGTAGGCGCCGGCGTCGACGATCTCCGCGCGCCGGTCCTCGCAGATGCCCAGGCAGTTCTGCTCCGACTCGATCCGGCCGCAGCCGATGCAGCGCCAGGCCTTGATGATTTCCGTCACGGCTCGCTCCGGGATTCGGCGACTTGGCCACCAAGCTAACGGCGCGATTGGGGGGGCGCCTTGATCCGGGTCAAGACGCCGCGGCCGCCTGCAAGGCCCGCGTCGATCGTGCGATAGTACGTACGGCCTTGGTCCGCCAGCCGCGAGGAGCCCATGAGCGACAACGACTGGGAAGATGCCATCTCCGAGATCCACCGGCGCCGGGAGGCGGCCGGGGAGCAGGGCGGCTCCGACGCCGTGGAGCGCCAGCACGGCAAGGGGCGCCTGACCGTGCGCGAGCGCATCGACGCCCTGGTGGATGCGGGATCCTTCCGCGAGGTCGGCCCCATCGCGGGGGGCGCGGAGCGGGACGAACAGGGCCGGATGACGTCGTTCACCCCGGGCAACTACGTGCTCGGCTTCGGACGCATCGAGGGGCGGCCCTGCGTGGTCGGCGGCGAGGACTTCACCATGGCCGGCGGCTCGCCCAACGTGGCCGGCCTGCGCAAGAGCGTCTACACCGAGCAGGTGGCGCAGAAGTACCGGGTGCCGCTGATCCGGCTGCACGAGGGGGCCGGCGGCAGCGTCACCGGCAGCGGGGGCAAAGGCGGCGGTGCGGCGCCTCCGCCGTCGCCGGTGTACGAGGCGCACCGCTTCGCCTCCGTGGGACAGACTCTGGCGAGCGTGCCGGTCGCGGCCGCGGCTCTCGGTGCCACCGCCGGCATGCCGGCCGGGCGGCTGGTCTCCTCGCACTACTGCGTGATGACGCGGGAAACCGCACAGGTGCTGATCGGCGGGCCGGCGCTGGTCGAGCGGGCGCTGGGCCGTGAGACCAGCAAGGAGGAGCTCGGCGGTCCCGAAGTGCACGAGCGCAGCGGCGTGGTAGACGACGTGGTGGACGATGAACAGGCGGCGTTCACGGCCATTCGGCGCTTCCTGGGGTATCTTCCGCGGAATGTCTGGGAGCTTCCCCCGGTGATCGAAAGCGGGGATCCGCGCGACCGGCAGGACGAGTCGCTGGCGGGCACCGTGCCGGCCAATCGGCGGCGCGTGTACGACATGCGCGCGATCGTGCGCTCCGTGCTGGACCAGGACTCATTTTTCGAGATGGGACGGGGCCATGGACGCGGCCAGATCACCGGCTTCGCCCGCCTGACCGGCATCCCCGTGGGTGTGCTGGGCAACGACTGTCGGTATTTGGCCGGCGCCATGACCGCGGACGGCGCGCGCAAGGTGCGGCGCTTCATCGAGCTGTGCCAGGTGTTCCACCTGCCGATCGTGAGCTTCGTGGACGAGCCGGGCTTCATGATCGGCCCACAGGCGGAGCGGGACGCGACCATGCGCTTCGGTGCCGCGGCGATCCTCGCCGCGGCCCTGTGCACCGTGCCCTGGGCGTCGCTAATCGTGCGCAAGAGCATGGGTCTCGCGAGCGCCGTACACTATGGCCAGGATGCTTACGTGCTGGCTTGGCCCTCGGCGGAGACCGGTGCACTGCCGGTGGAGGGCGGCGTGGCGGTGGCGTTCCGGCGTGAGATCGCGGCGGCCCCCGAGCCCGAGGCGAAGCGGCGCGAGCTGGAGGAACAGCTGGCGAAGCGGCAGTCGCCGTTCCCGCGGGCGGATGCGTTCTCGGTCCACGATCTGATCGATCCGAGGGAGACGCGGCCGCGGCTGTGCGACTGGATCGAACTGGCCCACCCGCTGCTGCGGGATCAGCTGGGACCGACCGCGTTCAGCTACCGGCCCTGAGGGGTAGGATCAGCCCGGTTCCGCGGCGAGCCGCTCGCGGAACTTGTGCAGTTTGGCGAGGCGCCGCGCTCCGATCTGCTCCCGGTCGAGCACGAGCGTTTCGGCGACGAAATCGGCGGCCGCCAGCATGTCGGCCATTTCCTCTTGCAGGCGCGTCCGCAGCGACCCGGCCGGTCCCGCGGACTCCCGGTCCATACGCACGAGGGCCTTGCCCGCGATCTGTTGCAGCTCGCCGCATTCCTCCACCAGCTTGGCGAGACCGTTCGCTGTCGTGCTCATCATCGGCTCCTGTTGGCGTGCAGGTTGGCGACCCCGGTCCGTGGCGGCGCGACGGATGACGGCACTGCCCCCAGCCCGACTCGATGCGGCGGACCCAGGCCCGGGCTTGTCCGCGCGGATTCGTTCCGCCAGCGCGATGGGGTCAGCACGGAGCATGCCTTGCCGGCGTTCCGGTCCGATGACCGTGAAACCCCGTGTCAGGCACTGGCCGGGTCTTCGTCCCGGAACAACGGCAGGTGCCCGAGAGAGACGATGCCGTCCCAGTCGGCGGGATCCCCCTCGGTGAGGATCGCCGCCTCCCCGGCGATCGTGGCGCCCGCCTTCTGCATCAGTTCCCGCATTCCCTGCAGCGTGGACCCGGTGCTGATCACGTCGTCGACCAGCAGCACGCGGCGACCCCGCACGGCGTCGCGGTCCTTCTGGTCGAGGTACAGCCGCTGCGGATCGCCCGTGGTGATCGACCGCGTCTCCGCCGCGAGCGCATCCCCCATGTAGGTCTTGTAGCTCTTGCGAAGCACCACGTAGGGCCGCCGCGTGGCGACCGAGAGTGCGTGGACCAGGGGAATACTCTTGGCTTCCGCGGTGACCAGCACGTGGTACTCCCGCGGCGGCAGGCGGCCGGCGAGGGATTCCGCCGCGGCTTCGATCAGGGGCGTGTCCCCGAGGATGTTCAGGACGGCGATCCGCAGCCCCGGCCGCACCCGGACAAGGGGCAGGTGCCGCTCGAGGCCGGCGATCGTGATCGCGTACGTCTGTTCGGGCTGGGGCATGCAATCCTCGTTGTCCGGATCATTCTTGATACGACCCGGATTATTGCGCACATGAGTCTGCCTGGACAAAAACGTCTTCGGTCCGCCGCTGCCGGTGCACGTACCGGGAGCCGGGCCGGTACCCCTGGGCAGTCAAGCCGGAACGCCGGGCCGTGGCTCCCTCCCCACCCCGGAACCTGCACCGCGGTGACCCGGGCATTGCCTCTGACCGCGCTGGTATCTCCGGGAAAGCGAGCAAAGGATGCATTACCCGGGTCGGGCGTCGATCAGCCCCTGACGGAGCGATCGCGATCGACCCCGGTCGTGGGGCCGGCACGTCCCCGGCGCACCCGGTGCGCCGGGTAGTCAAGTCTGACACGAAATCCTATACTAGAGTGTGCTGTGTGGATCTGCGCGGAGGGATCCCGGCTGGACTGCGGCGAATCGTGGACCCGCCCGGAGATGCACGCGGATGCCGCGCACGCGGTTTGCGGACACCGGCTCGGCCCGCCGTCTAGGAGGCAGGCCGTCCACAGGAGGCCGCATGAGGACCACGCAAGAAGCATAAGGACAGCCCGGCTGACGATATCGGTCGGGATCGAAATTTTCTTCGAAATGTCTGATCTTAAAACGTGACTGGGCGCACCTTGCCCACGGTGTGAATCTGGAGGAGATAACAAATGGCAGAAAACAATGCGCTTGCCAACCCTGGACCGCTCGGGCTGGTCGGTTTCGGTCTGACCACCGTCCTGCTGAGTCTGATCAACGCCCACATCCTTCCCCAGGGCGGGGTGTCCGTGGTGATCCCGCTAGCCCTGGCTTATGGCGGGCTGATCCAGCTGATCGCCGGCATTCTGGAGTTCCGTACCGGCAACACGTTCGGGGTCGTGGCGTTCACGAGTTACGGGGCATTCTGGTGGTGGTTCGCGCTGCTGCTGCTGCTGTCCGGCAATGGTCTGATCGACCTCAAGGCATCCGGCCCGACGATCGGGATCGCCCTGATCCTGTGGGGATTCTTCACCTTGTACATGTGGGTCGGGACGTTTCGTCTCAACCGTGCCCTGTGGTGGGTATTCCTCACGTTGTGGATCACGTTCTTCCTGCTCGGGGTCGGTGATGCCATCGGGGTGCCGACCATTTCCATCATCGGCGGTTGGGTAGGAATTCTCTGCGGCGGGCTCGCCATGTACACGAGCTTTGCCGAAGTCACCAACCACTGTTACAAGCGTGTAGTGCTCCCTGTCGGGCCGATGGCTCCGCGCGAAGAGTGATGACAGGGTATGCCGCGCTGCTAGCGTAGTACGGGACGGACCCGGGTGCCGGAGGGAACGGCGCCCGGGCCGCCTCGCGACACCGGTGGGCTGTCCCTGCGGTGGCTGCCGGCGCGCTGCACGAGGTACCACTTCCCGAGTGAGGAGGCAACTACCATGGCTCAAGACAATGCGCAGTCGGAGTCCCGTATCGCGGTGCATTGGCATGAGGAGGAGTACTTCCGGCCGCCGAAGTCCTTCATCGACCAGGCCAATCTGACCGATAAGGGGGTCTTCGAACGGTTCAGCCTCGATAATTTCCCGGACTGCTTCGTCGAGTACGCGGAGATGCTGGACTGGTACAAGCGCTGGGACACGGTGCTCGACTCCAGCAAGCCACCCTTCTGGCGATGGTTCGTCGGCGGCCGGATCAACGCGTGTTACAACTGCGTGGACCGACACCTGGACAAGCACGCCGACAAGGTCGCCTACCACTTCGTGGCGGAGCCGGAAGAGGAGCCGATCGAGGACATCACCTACCGGGACCTGCACCGGCGCGTGAACGAGGTCGCGGCGATGCTGCAGGATTTCGCCGGGCTCAAGGCCGGTGATCGGGTCACGTTGCACTTGCCGATGGTGCCGGAGCTCCCGATCACCATGCTGGCGTGCGCCAGGCTCGGCGTCATTCACTCCCAGGTATTCAGCGGGTTCAGCGGCAAGGCCGCCGGCGAGCGCGTCGAGGACTCCGGCAGCCGCGTCCTGATCACGATGGATGCGTACAACCGCGGTGGTAACCTGGTCGACCACAAGCCCAAGGCGGACACGGCGGTCGAGTATGCCGAACAAGCCGGAGTCAAGGTCGACAAGGTGCTGGTCTGGCGGCGTTATCCCGATCGTTATTCCAGCCAGTCACCGATGGTGGACGGCCGCGACTATACGGTGCAGGAGGTACTGCGCGACTACCGGGACAAGACGGTGGACCCCGTCCAGCTGCCGGCGGAGGATCCACTGTTCCTGATGTATACCAGCGGTACCACCGGACGCCCCAAGGGGGCCCAGCACGGCATCGGCGGCTACCTGTCCTACGTCACGGCGACCTCGAAGTACATCCAGGACATCCAGCTGGACGACGTGTACTGGTGCATGGCCGATATCGGCTGGATCACCGGGCATTCCTACATCGTGTACGGACCGCTCGCCCTGGCCGCCACCTCGGTGCTGTACGAGGGCGCGCCGACGGTACCGGATGCCGGCCGTCCGTGGCGGATCGCCGAGAAGCTGGGCGTGAACATCTTCCACACCTCGCCTACCGCTGTTCGGGCCCTGCGCAAGGTCGGTCCCGACGAGCCCGCCAAGTACGACTACCACTTCAAGCACATGACCACGGTCGGCGAACCGATCGAGCCCGAGGTCTGGCGCTGGTACCACAGGGTGGTCGGCAAGGGCGAAGCCGTGATCGTCGATACCTGGTGGCAGACCGAGACCGGCGGCTTCCTGTGCAGCACCGTCCCCGGAATCCATGACATGAAGCCCGGAAGCGCGGGACCGGCGCTGCCGGGCATCCATCCGGTGATCTACGACGATGACGGCAAGGAGCTGGGTCCGGGCGAAGGCGCGGGTTACATCTGCATTCGCAATCCGTGGCCGGGCATCATGCAGACCATCTGGGGCGACCCGGACCGTTTCATCCGGACCTACTACGAGCGGTTCTGCAAGGACAAGAACAGCAAGGACTGGCGTGACTGGCCCTACTTCGCCGGCGACGGCGCGATGCTGGCGAAGGACGGATACTACCGAATCCTGGGGCGCATCGACGACGTCATCAACGTGGCTGGCCATCGGCTGGGTACCAAGGAAATCGAGTCGGCCGTGCTGACCGTGGACGAGGTCGCGGAAGCGGCCGCCGTGGCCATCCCCGACAGCGTCAAGGGCATGCTCCCGGAGATCTATATTTCCCTCAAGCCCGGTACCGCGGAAGACATCAATATCGGTGAAAAGGTGGTCAACGCGATTTCGACCGAGATCGGCGCAATCGCCAAGCCCCACGCGGTTCACGTGGTCCCGGATATGCCCAAGACACGCTCCGGCAAGATCATGCGCCGGGTGCTGGCCGCGATTTCCAAGAAGGAGGACCCGGGCGACGTCTCCACCCTGGCCAACCCAGAGGTCGTGGAGAAGATTCAGGACCAGCTCGGACGATAGATCGAGGGCGTCTCTGCGCGCCTGCGAACGGACGGGGCCCCGCGCCGAGGGGCCCCTTTTTTTCGCGGGCTGTCCACGGCGCGGGTGGCGCGGGGGCCCGAGGGGATGCATTTCCGAATTCGACCTGGCGTCCGATGCGTGGGCGACCTTCTGATGCAAGCCGGGGATTCAGGGCGCGAATCCCCCCTTACCGGTGGAGCCTGCCTGCGCCTGGTGAGAAGCTGGAGGGACTCCGCAGCTAGGCCGATCCCCGGCCTAGACCGTCGGTGCGCATGAGCAGCGGGCAGGGTCTGTAGCGCTGCTTCCAAGCAACAATGCCGCTCCCGGCCCATCGCCGGGAAATCCCCCTCGCAGCGTGCCGCTGCGACCGTTTTCCGGCTACCCCGTGCGAGCTTGCGCCCCTGGCGAATTTAAACTAGTGTATTACATACATCTTTCTCGCCCGGTTCACACCGGCGCACGAAACGCCGACAGGACGCCCGGAGGTCGCCATGAGAAACCCCATCCCGCTCTGGAGGACGGAGCACGCGAACTTTGCCAGGTTGCTCGAACTGCTGGAACGCACCCTGGTGACCCCGGCGAAGGACGTCACCACCGAGTATCCTCTGGTCCTCGACGTGCTGCACTACCTGACCAACTACCCGGACCGGTTCCACCATCCGGCCGAGGACGAGCTCTACGCGCTGTTGCGTGACCGCCGCCCCGACCTCGGGCCCACCGTCGACCGGCTCCGGTACATGCACCGTCGGATCGCCACGGACGGCCGCGAGCTGCTGGATCTGGTTCAGGGGGTGTCCTGCGGCATGATCGTGCCGCGCCGCCTCCTCGCCCGGCGTGCCTGGACCTACGTCACCCGCTACCGTCGCCACATGCGCCTGGAGGAGGAGGCGCTGCTGCCCATCGCCGCGCAAGAAATTCCCGCCACCGCCCGGCAGTGCCTGCGCGAGCATCGCCCCGACGATCCGCTATTCGGACGCGCTATCGCCGATGAGTATCGACAGCTTCATGCGGCGATCGCCTCGGGTGTTGGCTGCGGCTGTGCCACGGCCTGATGGGCCGGTACCCCGGGGCAGGAACCAACCCGATTCCCGCTCCCGCGGGTGCTGGATAGAGCGGGGCCGGGATTCGCCCAGCGGTGGATGAGGTACGGTCTGGTGTCGGACGATTCACTTTTTCGGC
>Ga0102944_1000375_pt1 | contig 35084 bp, 34 predicted proteins | sample SalPonD_shore_MG_FD_78172 | JGI IMG/M metagenome (GOLD analysis project Ga0102944, IMG submission 78172) | Salt pond soil microbial communities from South San Francisco under conditions of wetland restoration - Salt Pond MetaG... | ecosystem: Environmental > Aquatic > Marine > Intertidal zone >... | reverse complement strand
CGTTGCCGGTCACCCGTGACGCCCGCGGTTCGGATCTACTCTTGGGGGAGCGGTGCGATGCGTGTCGGCCCCAGTTCCCTTGGGCCGCGGTTTTTCCGGAAAATAAATCCGTCCCCTTTTTCTTTCCCCCCCTTTTTCTCCTCCTTTTTCTCTTTTTCCCCCTGTCGGGAGGAGGTCAGTAGCCAGCACGCTCCCCCTCGGATGACCCACGTCAACACCGCGACGACCGGCCGCGACACAATGGCGATGCAAGGCAGGTGGATGCGCCCGGAACGGGGTTCACAGCCGCGTGCTGGCGCAGGGGCTGCCGGGAGGCCGTCCTTCCCCGGACGAGAATGCTGGACACACGCTTCGGAATGACCGCTCTAGTACCGACGGAAAAGTGCGTTGCACGGGCCTGGCGCGAGCACCAGCAGGAGTTGCATGCATTCCTGCGCCGGCGACTCGGCGACCCGGAGGCGGCCTCCGATCTTCTCCAGGTCGTCTTCCTGCGGGCCCTGCACCAGGGGCGGCGTTTCTGCGAGCTTGAGGCGCCGCGCGCCTGGCTGTTCCGGGTCGCGCGCAACGCCTTGACGGACCATCTGCGCACGCTCCGGCCCACGCTGGATCTGCCGGCCAATCTTGCCCAGTCGGTCCGGGCCCAGGCGGCCGTGGACTCGCTCGCCGAATGCCTGCCGCATGCCCTGGCAGCGCTCTCCGCGGCAGACCGGGACGTGGTGGAGAGCTGTGAGCTGGGTACCATGACCCAGCGCGACTTCGCCCGGACCCGAGGCTTGTCGCTGGCCGCGGCCAAGTCGCGGGCACTGCGCGCCCGCGCGCGGCTGCGGGAGGCCATGGTGCGCACCTGCGGCGTACGTTTCGATGCCGAGACCGGGAAGGTCTGTTGCTATGTCTCGCGAGCGGAGCCGCCGGAGGCAGGCGCGGGCCGCCGAAACAAGGCGTCCGGATCCTGCTGAAAGCACGCTGGTCGTCGCCCGCCCCCGGACGGGTGCATCCTTTCCCGCCCTGCTGCGTCTTCTTCGGTGAACAGTCATCATCAGAGGAGGCGACACGCGATGCCTGCACCCATTCGGATCGAGAGGTCCGATCCTGCCGAGGCCGCGATACCCGCATGGCGCGCCTGGATGTGGCCGGTGCTCTACGTCGTCGGCTGGGGGGTGCTCTACGCCGAACTGGGCCCCGCCACGCGGGCGTTCCTGCACTGGCTGCCCCTGGTGCAGGGCAGCCGGCTGCACAGCGCCCTCGGTTTTTTCCTGTTCGAAGTCCCCAAGATCCTGATGCTGCTGGCCCTGATCGTGTTCGCCGTGGGCGTGCTGCAGAGTTTCTTCACGCCGGACAGGACCCGCGCCCTCCTGGCCGGCCGCCGCCAGGGTACGGGAAACGTGCTGGCAGGAGCGCTGGGCATCGTGACGCCGTTTTGCTCCTGCTCGGCGGTGCCGCTGTTCATCGGCTTTCTCACCGCCGGCGTGCCGTTGGGGGTGACCTTTTCCTTCCTGGTGGCGGCGCCCATGGTCAACGAGGTCGCGCTGGCGCTGCTGTTTGGGCTGGTCGGCTGGAAAGTCGCCCTGATGTACCTGGCACTGGGCCTGACGGTGGCGATCGGCGCCGGCCTGGCGATCGGGCGGATGAATCCGGTGACGCTGGTCGAGCCGTGGGTGTTCGATCTGCCCGCGGCCCCCGGCGTCGGCGCCGCCAGGCCCCGCTGGGACCAGCGATTTGCCCAGGGGTGGAAGCATCTGCGCGAGATCGTGCCAAAGGTGGTGCCGTACGTCGTCGCCGGGGTAGCCGTGGGTGCGGGAATCCATGGCTACGTCCCCGAGGCCGTGATGGCGCGCCTGATGGGGCCCGGTGGCTGGTGGTCCGTGCCGCTCGCGGCGCTGATGGGCGTGCCCATGTATTCCAACGCCGCCGGCATTATTCCGGTGGTCCAGGCCCTGCTCGGCAAGGGGGCGGCACTGGGGACCACGCTGACTTTCATGATGGCGGTGACCGCGCTCTCCCTGCCCGAATTCATGATCCTGAAGAAGGTCATGCGTCCGCGGCTGATCGGGCTGTTCGCCGGCGTGGTGACGGTGGGAATTGTCGTGGTCGGCTTTGTTTTCAATCTCGTGATGTAGCTCAAGGGGATAGTCATGAAACACGTCAAGATACTCGGTACCGGCTGCGCCGGCTGCAAGGCCACGGAACGGCTGGTTCGGTCTGTCCTCGCGGCGACGGGGGTGCAGGCGGAACTGGAGAAGGTGGAGGACGTGCCCTCGATCGCCCGCTACGGCGTGATGAGCACGCCGGGCGTAGTGATCGACGGCACCGTGGTGCATGCCGGGGGCGTGCCAAGCCGCCGGCAGGTGGAGCGGTGGTTTGCATGACTGCCACCGGCCGGCGTGAGCGGTCTGCCGCCAGAGGCGACGCGGACGGCGAAGCGCCACCGCCGAGGTGACGCCTGGGGCGCTCCAATGGCCGCAGGCGGGGGAGGACGGGCCTTGCTCAGCTATGACGTTACGCTGGATCGCGTTGACGAATCCGTCAGCGCGGCACGCACCCGGCAGGCCGCCATCACCGTCGGCACCGGTCAGAACGGGCGGGTTGCGGCACTCAATCCGGCGGAGCTGCTGCTGGCCGCGGTGGGTGCCTGCATGCTCAAGAACATCGAGCGCGTGGCGCCCCTGCTGAAGCTCGACTTCAGCGGCGTGCATATCGAGCTGCACGGCGAGCGTCGCGATGTCCCGCCCGGTCTGGCACGCATCGATTACCGCATCCTGCTCGATACCGAAGAGGAGGAACGGCGGCTGGAGTTGTTGCACCGCAATCTCCGGCAATACGGGACGGTGTTCAATACCGTCGCCCCGGGAACCACGATCTCGGGGACGCTCTCGCGTGGGCCCGTCCCGGCGGGCCGTCTGCGAGATCCCGGACCTCGCCCGTGAAGGGACCACCGACTGAAAAAGGGATGCAACCATGACAGCAGCGGATGCGATCGACGTATTGGTGGTCGGCGGCGGGCCGGGAGGGACGCCCGCGGCACTGGCGCTCGCCGGGGCCGGTAAGCGGGTGATGCTGGTCGAGGGCGGTCCCGGCCTGGGCGGTACCTGCCTGTTCGAGGGCTGCATCCCGTCCAAGATTTTCCGCGAGACGGCGGTCCGGCGACGCGATTTCAATCGTGCCGGCGAGTTCGGCCTCAGGCCCTCCCCGGGCGCCGCGCCGAGCGTTGACTGGGCGGCGGTGCAGGCCCGGCGCCACCGGATCCTGTCGGCCCGGGCGCGTGCGGCCCTCGATCGGGCGCGGGCGCTGCCGGCCCTGGAGGTGGTGTTCGGGCACGCCCGGCTTACCGGAGCGCGCAGCGCAGTAATCGAAACGGCGGATGGATCGCGTCGCGTCCGCTTCGACCGTGCCATCCTCAGCACCGGCTCATCACCGAACCGACTGCCGATCCCGGGGGCCGCGCACGCCGGTGTGCTTGACTCGGCGCGACTGATCGGGATCGGCTTCATCCCCGATTCGCTGGTGCTCATCGGGGGCGGGCCGATCGGCATCGAAATGGCCCAGATCTTCGCCCTGCTGGGCAGCCGGGTGACCGTGCTGGAGGCTGCCGGCCGCATCCTCCAGCCGGTGGACGCGGTGCTGGCCGAGCGTCTGCGCCAGCGGCTCGCCGCCGACGGCATTACGATTCACGTCGGCGTGACGGTTGCCGCCATCGAGGGTGACGCGGGCCGGCACCGGGTCCGGTTCACCAGCAGCGGTGCGGAGGAGAGCCGGGTCGATGCCGGGGTGGTCGCGATCGTCGCGGGTCGGCGTCCGAATGTGGCGGGGCTGGGCCTCGAGGAGACCGCGGTGCAGCACGACGGTCACGGCGTGAAGGTGGACCGTGAGCTGCAAACCCACGAGCCGGGCATTTATGCCACCGGCGACGTGGTCGGTCACCCCATGTTTGCGCACTGGGCGACCGCCCAGGCGCTGGCGGTCGCGGGTCATCTGCTCGGGCAGCCGGTGGCGTACCCCCGGGCGGAGCGCAACAGCGCGGTGATCTTCTCGTGTCCCGAGCTCGGGATGACGGGCCTCACCGAGGCGGCCGCGCGCGCGGCGGGTCTCGACGTCGGTGTGGAAGAGTACGACTACGGTGAGGACGCCCGGGCGCAGGTGGCGGGCGAGGCGGATGGGCTGCTGCGCGTCGTCTATCGTCGCGACGACCTCGCGGTGGTTGGGGTGCATGCCCTGGTACGGGGTGCGGGCGATCTCATGGGAGAGGCGGCACTGGCGACCGGGGCCGGGGTGACGTTGCCCCAGCTGGCGATGGCGATCCACCCGCACCCGACGCTTAACGAGGCATTCGGCGTTGCTGCGCGACGCGCGTCGCGCGGACAGCAGTGACCTGGCTGCGGTGGAAAGGGGGACGGACTCATTTCCGGCCACGCGGACCAACTCGTCATGCTCGCCGGCATGGATTGCCGGGAATTTCTGATGGAGGACCTCCGCCGACGCGCCACGCGGGTCGATGTGCCCATAGGGGGTCGGATCCGGGGCCGGGACGTGTAACGTGCACAACCCTCGTTGGCCGAGCCATGTCTTGATCCCATCACAATGATCCGTCGTCGCGGAACAAAACGCAGAACCCTTGATCCAACGAAGCAATGGTCCCGCTCGTGAGTCGCAGGGACTTGCGGCTCTCCTGAAGTGTGTGCCTGGCCCTTCCGCGCTCCCCGGTTGTTGCGCGGACGCTTGCGGACCTGTTTGGAGCAATAAGCCCTCATCCCGGCCCCGCGTTGCCCGCTTGATCGCGTCTCGTGGCGGTTTCCCAGGCGATACTGGTGCTCGGCCGGGATTCAGAAAAAGGCCGATACTTCCGCGCAAATGCTTGAGTCTCCTGTTCGTGAGAGCGCGACAAACGGGTCGCGCGATACCGAGTTCAAGGCATTCGGGGCCGTCACCGGCCTCTTCGGCCTGGTCTGGCTGCTCAACGCCGCGATTCAGGCACGCGCCTGGCTGTTCGCGCCCGATGGCGCGTCAGGCGCCAATCTGCTCAAGGCCTTTGCCACGGCGGAGTCCAATGCGCCGGCCTGGCTCAAGCCGATGCTGGGCGGCGTGCTGCATGGCATACAGGCGGTCGGACCACGCGCGGTGGCCGCCGCCATGGTGGCGATTGCCCTGGTGCTGGGACTCTCGCTGCTGACCCGACGTGCGCTTGGTACCTTCGCAGCGATCGGCGTGCTCTATTCTCTCGTCTGCTGGGTGCTGCTCGATTCGCTCGGCTTTCCCTACTCGCACGGGCAGACGGATCCCGGGGTCTTCATCCCCTACGCGATCGCGTTCCTGTTCGTGCTCAGCCTCCATCCGCCTGGCGCCGCGGCGCCGGGCGGACGGCGGCCGAGCGACGCGCTGTGGGAAACGTCGCGCCTGCTGTTCGGCCTGCTCTGGGCGTTCGACGCCGCGCTGAAGTGGCTGCCGGGCTTCATGTTTCATTTCAGCAGCCAGATTACCTCAATCATTTCCGGCCAGCCGCAGTGGATTGCCGACTGGCTGCATCTCGTCGCGCTGGTGATCGCCACGGTGGGGCCGGTGGTCGTCGCCGTGGTCGTCGGGCTGGTCGAGACGATCATCGCTTTGAGTCTGCTCAGCCGACGCGGCCTGAGGCTCATCCTGCCGGTCGGCATCGCTTACTCGCTGGCGGTCTGGGCGACCGCCGAAGCCTTCGGCGGCCCTTACAGCGCCGCGGGAACCGGCGTGCGCGGCAACGTGCTCGGCAATGTGATTATCTATCTCGTCCCGTTCCTGTTCTTGGGGACCCGGCTTTACGCGCGGTCGACCAAAGCGCCCGCTACCTGAGCGGTGGACAACGTGGGGCCCGGTGGGAGGAGTCAGCTCTCACACTCCAACATCCCACGCCGTTCCCGCCTCTGGCAAAAAACGGCACGGATCCATCTTCCCATGCTGGCCGAGCTCGCGGTCAGGGCGACATTCCCGCGCAACTGACACCTCGTGGCACGATCGGGTCCTGCCCGTGGTCGGCACAGGGGCTGGATCCGCTCCGCGGCTCCGCCGCCACCCGGTTCGGGGTATAGTCCCGGTAACGCAGTACCTGCCCCGGCAGCCCGCCGGGGCTGCCGCCGTGCCGCAGGAGTCGCCCGTCCCATGGTCAAGAAGCTGCTGCCCGATGCCGATCTTGCTCCCACCTACGGTTCGCGTGCCGCGACCGAGCCAGTCCCCCGGTACGCCCTGCCGGATGACGGGATGGAGCCCCGCACGGCCTATCAACTCGTGCACGACGAGCTGATGCTTGATGGCAATGCCCGGCTCAATCTCGCCACCTTCGTTACGACCTGGATGGAGCCGGAAGCCGAGCGGCTGATGGCCGAGACCTTTGACAAGAACCTGATCGACAAGGACGAGTACCCGCAGACGGCCGAGATCGAGACGCGCTGCGTGAACATGATCGCGCGCCTGTTCCACGCGCCCGGGGACGGCGAGCCCGTGGGCGTCTCCGCGGTCGGCTCGAGCGAGGCGGTGATGCTCGCCGGGATGGCGCTGAAGTGGCGCTGGCGGGCGCGGCGTGAGGCCGAGGGCGCGCCGGCCGGATCTCCCAACCTGGTGCTCGGCAGCAATGTGCAGGTGGTGTGGGAGAAGTTCTGCCGTTACTGGGAAGTGGAGCCGCGTTACATCCCCATGGCCGAAGGGCGCTACGTGGTCTCCCCGGAGGAGGTGATCGCCCGCGTCGATGAGAATACGATCGGCGTGGTTGCCATCCTCGGCACCACCTTCACCGGCGAGTTCGAGCCGATCGAGGCGATCCACGACGCCGTCGTGCGGCACAACGCCGAGCGGGGTCTGGCCGTGCCGATCCATGTGGATGCCGCCAGCGGCGGCTTCGTGGCCCCCTTCATCCACCCTGAGCTGCGCTGGGACTTCCGCCTGCCCAACGTGGTATCGATCAACGCGTCGGGGCACAAGTACGGCCTGGTCTATCCCGGCGTGGGCTGGGCGCTGTGGCGCGATCGCGAGCACCTGCCGGAGGAGCTTGTCTTTCACGTCAACTACCTCGGCGGCGACATGCCCACCTTCACGTTGAACTTCTCGCGCGCGGGCAATCAGGTGGTGGGTCAGTACTACAATTTTCTGCGTCTGGGACGGGCCGGCTACACCCGCATCATGGCAACGCTGCGCGAGACCGCGACCGGACTCGCGCAGCGGATTGGCGAGCTGGGGCCGTTCGAGCTGATCACCGACGGCAGCGCCATCCCCGTGTTCGCGTTCCGGCTCCGGGACGCCTCCCGCTACTCGGTCTACGATGTCTCCGAGCGCCTGCGCGTGCGCGGCTGGCAGGTGCCCGCCTACAGCATGCCGCCGGCAGCCGAGGACGTCCGCGTGATGCGCGTGGTGGTACGGGAGGGGTTCTCGCGCGACATGGCAGATCTGCTACTGGAGCACCTGGGGAGCGTCGTCGACGAACTGGAGGCATCTCCGCCGCGGCGACCGCGACAGCCCGACGGGATCTTTCATCACGGGTGATGAGCGGGACGGTACAGCAGCGCGAGCGGTTGGGGGCGGGTCTAACATTCCAGCAACCGCTGCCATGGGTGTACGTAGAGTTCGCAAGAACGGTGTAAGACCTTGCAATCAAGCAGTTACCGGACGGGGGTGCAGGCCCGTCAAGGCCGGGTACCGTTTCGGGTGAACCCTGCGCGAAGGGCGTGGACGGCAGCTGTTACCGTGCCCAGCTCCAGACCGATGACAGCGACACCCCGGACCAGCCAGGGCAATGTGGCCTGAGCGCCCCGATCCGGAGACTGCGGTGGCCGACGCAAAGTTGGACACTCGACGGAACATGAGCACCACGCACCGCCTGGGTGCCTGCCGGGCCGAATTCATTGATACCGTAACCCCATCTCGAGGGGGTTTGGGCTGGTATTCGCCGCGGCATAGACACCGGTCCCTGCCAGCAGGGCATCGGCGCCATTCGATGAGGTCACGAGTCCCGCCCATGGCGAGTTGAGCGTCATCGAGTCGGAATAGGAACTGCCTCCGAAGTTCTGACCCGTGTAGCTCTTTCCACTGACCGTCAGCGTGCCCAGGTAACCGAGCCCCGCATAGAGCCAGCTACCCGTGGTGGTATTCGTCGTGATGCTCGTCCGGATCGAGCCAGCCACCAGGCCGACTCCAAAACCGCCCTTGGCGGTCGGCTGCGAAGGATCGATGAGCCAGACCTTCTGCCCGTTCGGCGCCTGAAAGCCCATGGTCGTTCCGATCCGGACACCACCGGACAGAATCTGCCAGCGCCCCTTCCCCAGGTAGTTGAGCGTGCCGTTGGATTTCGGCTGCCCATTGCAGTTGGTCGGGTCCGCCGTGTAATCCGCCTGTGTGCAGCTTGCCCAGGTGCCGCCGGAACCCACGTGGAAGGTGCCATACGAGACACCACAACTGCTCCGCGTGGAGTCCGCGCAGACACCCTCGAGGCAGTTATAATCCCCCAGGATCCCCGCGATCGTGAGGAGGTTGGGCAGACCCACTAGGGGGACGATCTGCGTTGTCCCGTTGATCGGCAGCGCAACGGCTCCGCTCAGCATGCCGTTCTGGGCCGGAAAGACCCGGACGTTGGGCATGCCCTTGGGCGTGTAGGTTCCATCGCTGTTGGCGATCAGGGTGCCCGATCCCTGCCGCGCGGCTTGCCGCCATTCAGGGGGCACCGCAGTCCGCCGTGCTCGGAGTCATCGTGCAAGCGCCGCTAGGGCACACACAGTTGCCACGTTGGAACGTGGGAACTGACCCTGGAAGTTCGTGACCCCGCCCAAGCAGGCCACCGAGTGGCTGCCCAAGGTGCACCTGGTCATCGGCATACTGGAAGAGACTCCCGTTTGTCCCGCCGGCTGGCGGGCGTATCATCGGGAGCAGCGCCACGGGGACAACAGGCGCCGTGTCGAAAGAACATCTGGAGGAGAGACATGGCCAGCTACCAGGAAGTCTACGACCGTTCGCTGCGTGATCCCGAGGGTTTCTGGGCGGAGGCCGCCGAGGCCCTGCACTGGGAGCGTCGCTGGGACCGGGTGCTGGACGACAGTCGGGCACCGCTCTACCGCTGGTTTGCCGGCGGGCGGCTGAACACCTGTTACAACGCGCTCGACCGCCACGTCGAGAACGGGCGGGGTGAGCAGCCGGCGGTCATCCACGACAGCCCGGTCACGCAGTCCGTCTCGGTGCGGACCTACCGGGAGCTGCGCGACGAGGTGGCGCTGTTCGCCGGGCTGCTGCGGGGCCTGGGCGTCGAGCCCGGCGACCGGGTGGTGATCTACATGCCGATGGTCCCCGAGACCCTGGTGGCCATGCTCGGCTGCGCCCGCATCGGTGCGGTGCACTCGGTGGTCTTCGGCGGCTTCGCCGCGAAGGAGCTGGCCAGCCGCATCGACGACGCCGGCCCGAAGCTGGTGGTCTCGGCCTCCTGCGGCATCGAGCCCGGTCGCGTGGTCGAGTACAAGCCATTGCTGGACCGCGCGCTGGAGCTCAGCCAGCACGAGGTCCAGCGCTGCGTGATCCTGCAGCGCGAGGCCGCGCGGGCCGAGCTCACCCCGGGACGCGACCTCGACTGGCACGAGCAGATGGCGGGCGCGCACGCCGGCGACTGCCTGCCGGTGGCGGCCACCGATCCGCTCTACATCCTCTATACCTCCGGCACCACCGGCCGGCCCAAGGGCGTGGTGCGCGACAACGGCGGCCATGCCGTGGCTCTGCACTGGTCCATGCGCAACGTTTACGGCGTGGCGCCGGGTGAGGTGTATTGGGCCGCCTCCGACGTCGGCTGGGTAGTGGGCCACTCCTACATCGTCTACGCCCCGCTGCTGCACGGCAACACCACCGTGCTCTACGAAGGCAAGCCCGTGGGCACGCCGGACGCCGGGGCCTTCTGGCGGGTGGTCGAGCAGCACGGTGTGGCGAGCCTGTTCACCGCGCCCACCGCCTTCCGTGCGATCAAGCGCGAGGACCCGCGCGGGGAGCTGGTGGGCAACTACGACCTGTCCCGCTTTCGCAGCCTGTTCCTGGCCGGGGAGCACTGCGACCCCGACACCCTGGAGTGGGCGCAGGAGATCCTCGGGGTGCCGGTGATCGACCACTGGTGGCAGACGGAGACCGGCTGGCCGGTGACCGCCAACTGCATGGGCATCGAGCCGCTGCCGGTGCGGCCGGGCTCGACCACCCGCGCGGTTCCCGGCTACGACGTGCACTTCCTCGACCAGCGCGGCGCCGACGTCCCGGACGGCACCATCGGCAGCATCGCCGTGCGCCTGCCGCTGCCGCCCGGCTCGCTGCAGGGCCTGTGGGGCGACGAGGAGCGTTTCCGGCAGGCCTACCTGGAGCGTTATCCCGGCTACTATCTGACCGGCGATGCCGGCTACCGGGACACCGACGGCTATCTCTGGATCATGAGTCGCATCGACGACATCATCAACGTCGCCGGCCACCGGCTGTCCACGGGCGTCATGGAGGAGGTCATCGCCTCCCACCCGGCCGTGGCCGAGTGCGCGGTGATCGGTGCCGCGGACCAGGTAAAGGGCCAGGTGCCGGTCGGCATCCTGGTGCTCAAGGCGGGCGTCACCCAGTCCGCCGGGGAGGTCGTGCGCGAGGTGGTGGAGATGATCCGCGACCAGGTGGGGCCGGTGGCGGCGTTCCGCCAGGCCGTGGTGGTCGACCGCCTGCCCAAAACGCGCTCGGGCAAGGTGCTGCGGGCGACCATCCGCCAGATTGCCAACGGCGAGGACTGGACCACGCCGGCGACCATCGACGACCCCGCGATCCTGGACGAGATCAAGGGCTCGCTTGGCCAACTCGGGCTGCCGGGCGACACAAGCGCCTAGTCGAGATACGCGGCCTCCCGCGCGCTGAGTCAGCGGGCACCCGATCCAACCAGGTGATCTGCCTGGCCGGCCGAGGTCCCCGCCGGGTCGCTGTCACGCGTGCGGCCGGGCTCCCCGGCTGATTCCCTCACCTGCGGAATCGCACCCCAGCTTGGCCATCGCTACCAACCCTATCGGCATAGCCGGGCCGTCCTTGATTGCAGGATCCGACCCTGTTGCACGAAGCTGTTAGTGAGGGGGCCCTGCACTGTACCGTCGGACGGGAAAATCGGCGGCGAAGGCGAAAATGAGCCGCGATGCGGGGCCCGGATCAGACTTTTTCCACCAGCCAAGCTGCAAGATCGCCCGGCCGGATCACACAACCTGAAATTAATTAGAGATCCGCTCAGTCCGCACTGCCATCGATAACGTGGGAGAGCGTCAGAGTGCCGCTTGACAACGCGGGGTGGGGGACACACATTGGTTCCGGGCCTACGTTCCCACTAAAACACTATACTTTTTGACTGGAGGAGAACAACGATGGGCCATGTTGCACTGACCGCTCTGATCTGGGAAGCGAGTGTCGTCCTGTTGACCATCGGATTCGTGGAGATGGGAATTGGCAAGAATGATCCCAAAGATTTCGCCTTCGTATTGCTTACGGGTGCGATACTGGAAAGCATCTCCCTGGCAATCCTGATTGCCGCCAAGGACATGTTTGGCGCCATTGCTGCTGCAGCCTTCATTTTCCTTTTGTGGGACCTGGGGGCGGGCGTTTTTGCCAAAACGAACCGTGTGGTGCAGGCCCACGGTGTCTGGTTTACCGGCGTTTACTTCCTGTGCGCCGGGATTTATTTGGCAATGCACGGGGTCATTATCACCAGCATCGCATTCCTGTTATTGGTTCCGGTCACTTGGCTGCTGGCGATAGGGACCTATACCGGTAAGGCCGCCTTTGGCAAATTGGGCGGATTTTTCTCCGCCGTAGATGCTGTCGTATTTTTCATTATCGCTTTTGCGGGAGCCATCGGCCGTCCGTTGCCTTGAGCGGAGCTCACGGGGTCAGTCCTCACAATCCAACATTCCAAGCATTTCCACTTCCCTGCCGCGCGGCTTACCGTCATTCAGCGGCGCCGCAGTTCGCCGTGATCGGTGGCATCGAGCAAGCGCTGCTAGGGTGCACCGTTGCCCCGTTGCCCCGTTGGAATGTGAGGGCTGACCGGAAGTTGGACGCACGAATGGCGCGTTAATGGACGACCCGATCCCCAAACGCCTTCGTCGTCGCCGAAATCCCGCCTCACGTGTCGCCGGATGCAATACGGCGCAGCTTGAAACGCTGGATCTTGCCGCTCGGAGTCTTGGGCAGGGCTTCTACGAACTCGACCTGGCGTGGGAACGCGTGCCGGGATAGGCGGTCACGAACCAGATCCTGAATTTCCCGAGCCAGGGCGGGACCGGGCGTGAAGCCGTCCCGCAACACGGCGAAGGACACGATGACCTCGCCCCGCTCCGGATCCGGCCGACCGACGGCGGCGGACTCCGCCACCGCCGGGTGCTCCAGCAACGTATTCTCCACCTCCGTGGGTCCGACCCGATAGCCCGCGGTGAGAATGATGTCGTCGCTGCGTCCGGCAAATACGAACGTGCCGTCCTCCTCCTGTGCGACCACATCGCCGGTAAGGTAATAGTCGCCGCGCATGGGATCCTTCGCGCCGGTGCTGTAGCCCGGAAAGAAGTGGGCCGGCGAGCGAGGCACATTCACCGCAAGCTGCCCCGTCTCCCCCGTTTCCACCGGGCGGCCATCCGGGTCGGCCACCGCCAGCTCGAACCCCGGCATCGGCAGCCCCATCCCGCCCGTGCGAACCCGGTGCGACAGGGCGTGGTGGTTGCAGCACACCATTCCGATCTCGGTCTGGCCATAGTGATCGCGCACTTCACAGCCAAGCGCTGCGCGCCCCCACTCGATCACCTCGGTGTTCAAAGGCTCGCCCGCGCTGCTTGCGCAGCGCAGCTGCAACGCGGGCTGCAGGCGCTCGCAGACACCGCTTGATTTGAGCATGCGATAAGCCGTCGGCGCTGAGGCGAGGTTGGTGATGCGGTAGCGCTCGAGGAACCGTACGGTGTCTTCCGGATCGAACCCCGCCTCGTTGAAGTGGCCGTGGGCGCCAAGCATCAGCGGACCCGCTACCCCATAGTAGAGGCCGTAGGCCCAGCCGGGGTCTGCCATGTTCCAGAACCGGTCCTGTTCACGCAGGCCAATCGCGTAACGCATATAGATCTGGAAGGCGGGCAACGCCCGGATCGGGAGCGGCACCCCTTTGGCGTTGCCCACTGTCCCCGATGTGAACATCTGCAGGAACCGCTCGTCGGCACCGATCGTCACTGGATCGCATTCGCCACCTTGAGCGGCGACGCCACGCCGGAAGTCCAGGTCCCCCGTGCGCGCCGCGGCGTCGGGAGTCTTGCACACCAACGCCACCGGCGGCAGGTCGGGGATGGGATCAAACCGGTCACGGAACGCCTCGCTGGTAACCACAAGCTTCGCCCCGGCCTGTTGCAGGCGATAGGCGATGGACTCGTGACCGAAGGCCGTGAACAGGGGCTGGTAGACGGCACCGATGCGCCAGGTTCCCAGTGCGACAGCGACCAGCTCCGGGATTCGGGGCAACATGCAGGCCACCACGTCGCCGCGAACAACACCCCGGGACCGCAGGAAATCCCCCACCTGCGCGCTGGCGCGATCGAGGTCAGCGTAGGTCCACGTCTCCTCGCTGCCCTCGACCCCGAGCCAGGTCAACGCGTTGCGCTCGCCCCGGCCCGCCCGGACGTGGCGGGTGCAACACTCGGTGCAGGCGTTGAAACCGTCGCGCAGCGAACCGTCGAGCTCGGCCTCGACCGACTCGAGCGTGAAATCCCGCACGAACTGATGGTAGTCAAGCGCCATGGCCCTGTCCTCCGATTCGAAAGCCCTATGCTGCCACGAATGCATCGCATTCGCAGCGGCGCCGCTCCGCCACGCCCTGTCTTCACAGCCACAACCCCCGACGTTCGCGCTACCAGGTGCTGGCGCGAGCTTTTCCGTCAAGGCGAGCGCGGCGTGAAAACGAGAACGGGGTCAACTCCTGCAATCATGCTGTCACCGGACAGGCATGCACGCCCGTCGAGGCCGGGTGGTGAGACCCTGTTTCCGGGACGCAGGTGGTTACTGGGTTTCCCGCTGGATACGCTGCTTCTGTTGCTGTTCGGTCCGGTGCACGAAGCCGTTTATGTTTTTCCTGAAGCCAGGCACCCCCTGGGGTGTGGTCGGCACCTGGGGCGGCCCGCTGGAGGAATGCACCTGTGGGCCGGCAGCCGCCGGGGACGCCGAGTGCTGTATCGACCGCGCCACGAGCAGACCGACGATGACCAGGGCCACCAGCAGGAGAATCAGTCGCATGACGAAGCCCCCTGTACTGAGTCGTGACTTTACCGGCGCAGGGCGCCTGGTTCCTGCATGGCACGAATCCCACAGGAGACGACGCCAGGAAACACAGGTTACCACCATTGCCGATCGGGAACGCACCAGACCGGCGCAGCTCAAGCTGACCCCGAGCATCTTCGCTCTCGGTAGGGGCCTCATGTCTGCCAAGTTGGGTTCGGCTCCAAGGGCCCAAGGCTGGGGCAAGCTTGACGGTTTCCCGGGCAGGACCTCCTCTTTATAAAGGCTATTCAGCATGAACCCAGCACAAACGCTCGTGGCGCGAGAAAGGGGCTCCCCCGACAGGGAGGAGATGCCGTCAAGGAACAATCCTGCCGCCTGCGCCAGGGAAGGCCGATAACAAACAGCCCAGTGTCGGTCTGAACTCTTTCGCCGGGTTTCCTGCAAACGCCCATACCAACAAGAGGAGAGTGGGCCATGGAGGACTCGCCTTCGAGCCGCGGGCCGTCGCCTGTCAATCGCATACACCGCCGCTTCGGGGATGGCTGGCTTTCCACCATGGAACACCGGGGCCGCGGCCACGGGTTCGATCACGAACATCGGGGCGGCGGCCATGCCGACACCCCCTTCCGGGATCACTGGCTTTCCACCCCGGAACATCGGGGGGAAGCCCACGACTTCCAAGGCCGGCGAGCGGGTGAGGTGGCCGACCATTTCCCTTACGATCCCACCAACCCGGTGCCCGCCACAGGCGGGAACATGTGCTGCGACACCGGCCGGCTGCCGGCCGGGGCCCAGAACCAGAACACCGTGGAGGAGCGCAACGACGTTCTCGTCTACACCAGCGCGCCGCTCGAGCATGACGTCGCTGGGATCGGGACCGTGAACGCGGCCCTTCTGGGCGGCCAGCTCCGTGCGGGACACCGACTTCACGGTAAAGCTCGTGGATGTGCATCCCGACGGCCTGACGCACAACGTGCTGGACCGCATCGTCCGAGCCCGTTCGGCAAGTCCATAGTGGTGTCCGCTTAGCCCCTCTCCTGGAGATCTGGCACGAGCAATGTCCGACCGTGCGCTCACGGAGTTGAACGAGGAAACTACGCGCAAGAGGGGACGGATTTACCTTCCCGCGCAGACCGAAAGCGACGGCGAGGGATCGGACGCGCCTGTTAACGCCCGGCCAGGTGAGCACATCGCTGGCCGGATTCCCCCCGACCTGGATTACTTCCGGGCCCTGGTCAGATTGCCCGGTCGCGAGCGGCCCAGTACGGTTCCCGCAGGGTGCGTTTGAGGACCTTGCCGGTGGCATTTCTGGGCAGTGCCTCGGTGATTTCGACGCTGCTGGGTTGCTTGTATCGGGCCAGCCGGGGCTGGCAGTACTCGATCAGCTTGGTGGCGTCGATAGTGGCTCCCGGCCGGGGGACGACGATGGCCTTGACGGTCTCTCCCCAGGTATCGTCGGGGACGCCGATCACGGCGACCTCGGCCACGTCGGGGTGCTCGACGAGCACGCGTTCCACCTCGGCGGGGTAGATGTTCTCCCCACCGGAGACGATCATGTCCTTGACCCGGTCCTCGACGTAGTAGTAGCCACCTTCGTCCCGCCGCCCGGCATCGCCCGAGCGCAGCCACCCGTCGACGATGGTCGCCGCGGTGTCGGCGGGCCGGTTCCAGTAGCCGGCCATGAGCTGTTCGCTCCGGAGCTGGATCTCGCCCACCTCCCCGTCGGGCAGCTCCTGCCCGGTCCCCGGGTCGACCACCCGCATCTCCACCCCGTCCAGCGGCCGGCCGGCCGAGAGCAGGCGCTCCGGGTGATCGGGGTCGCGGTGGTCTTCCGGGAGCAGCAGGGTGACAGCGCCCGAGGCTTCGGTCATCCCGTATACCTGGTAGAAACCGACGCCGGAGAACGTCTCCATGGCCCAGCGTAGCAGCGGAGCCGGCATCGGCGATGCGCCGTAGACCAGACCGCGGAGACTGGAGTAGTCATAGTCTTCCACGCCTGGCACCTGTCGGAAGAACCCGAACACTGCCGGCACGAGGAAGGCGTGGGTGATGCCATCGGCGCCGAACTGCGCCAGAAGCTGATCGGGAACGATGTCGCGGACGACCACGATCCCGGCGCCCACCGACATTGCGGCCAGCGCCCACGATGTCCCGCCGACATGGAACAGCGGCATCGGCACCATGACCACCGAATCCCGGTTCACGTCGGCGGCAGCGGCGGTGGCCCGACTGTGTGCGGCTATGCAGTGGTGAGTGAGCATGACCCCCTTGGGGCGACCCGTGGTCCCGGAGGTGTACAACTGCAGGAAGCAGTCGTCCGGGCGGGCGGTGTGTGCGGGCTCGGCGTCGGGGGCGGTAGTCAGGAACTGCTCGTATTCGTCCGCCTCGCCGCCGACCGTGATCACCCTCTCCACTTTCGGCAACTGCGGGCGGATCTGCTCGATCAGGGGCAGGAACTCCGGACCCGCGAACACCACCCGTGCGCCGGAGTCGCTGATCACATAGGCGATCTCCTCCGGGGCGAGCCGGAAGTTGACTACCGCGTTGGCCGTGCCCGCCAGGGCGCAGCCGAGGGTCGTTTCCAGACAGGCCGGGTGGTTCTTGTCCAGGAACGCTACCCGCTCGCCGGGTGACACGCCCGCCGCCCGCTGCGCGGCGGCATTGCGCCGGATCCGGGTCGCGAACTCGCCCCGGGTCCAGGACTGCTGACCGAACCGGATCGCCACTCCCTCCGGGTCCGCGGCCTCCCACTGACCGACCACCAAATCGAAGATGTTGGAGTTTGCCTCAGGCATCCTGCCGCCCCCCTGCCCGTCGGAAACGGACCTCACTGTTGCGGTATCGAGAGTTTAAGGGAAAAAAGGGGACGGATCTATTTTCCGCTCACGCGCGCATCCCGGCGCCAGAGTGAAAAGCAGGCAGGCAGCCGGTGACCTACACTCTTTGCAGGCCAAGACTCTGACCTCTTCTGCGCGGAAATTTCGCGGCGAGCGCTTAGCATGGGGCACGCTCGCGTAACGTGAAGGCCGCATTCGACCGGGTGGTGCCGGAACCAGAAAAATGGGGTTAAACATGAGGCGCGTTACCACGATGGTGGCAGTCCTCGGGGTCCTGATTGTGTCCGCGCCGGGTTCGCCGCGACTTTAGAAGTCCCTGAAGCGGACTCGGGTTCAGGTCGGGCGCCGTGCAGGGTTTCCGGTGGCCGAGCCATCTCCCGGTCGCGCCAGGATGATTGTTCGCGCCGCACGTTACACGAGTCGACGCCAACCGCTTAGGAGCCGGCTCCCGCTCTGGCCATACGGGTACCGAGACGCAACCTGATCAGGTCCAGGTGTTCTCGGCCCCAGAAGATTTCTCCGTCCAGAACGTACGTTGGTACCCCGAATACGCCCAGCTTCAACGATTCGTCACGAATGCGGTCGTGGCGTTCCCTGCCGGGCCCGCGGAGAAAATCAGGGAAGCCGGTTGGGTCGGCACCGGCCTCGCGCAGGACGTCCGCCACGACGCCCTCGCTATCGATGTCCAGCGCGCGCCGGAAGAAGCGCTCGAACGTAATGTCGTGATAGTGCCGAAAGACGTCCGGTCCATACTCCTTGGCATAGAGCATGCCGATGTTGGCGATGGATGAATCCCAGATCTTGCGGGGCGCGAGCAGCGTCAATCCGCGCAGGCGGGCATAACGGCGGCAATCCATGTATGCATACCGGACCTTGCGCCACTGGTGGGCGTCGCGGTTCTCCTCGATCACGTTCCCGGCATCGTCGACACGTGCACTGCCCAGGTAACTGGGGATGTCCAGCGTGTGTGGCAGCCACTCCAACTGCAATCCGCGGAACTCTTCCGCGAGTGCATAGTTGAGGTCCTTGGCGAGAAACGCATAGGGGCTCTTGTAGTCGCTATAGATGGTCAGGGTCGGATTCATATTCATAGCTCTTCCCCGTACTGGCGGGAGATCGAAAAGCGGAAAAGGGAACCATCCAATCTTCGGTTACTGCGTCTCCCGGAAATGGGCCGCCGGCGTGCAATTGGACACTCGGGGGCACCCTTCGCGCACCGTTGCATCCTTTGCGCTGTGGTCCCCTGCCGACCGACGCATTCCCCCCGTAAGGCCGCGGGCCGCTTCACTCAGGTCAGCGGCCGGTCGATCCACTTCTCGAAGCCGGGGCGGGCGCGGCAGCGCTCGACCCAGGCCTCGAAGGCCGGCATGGCGGGCCGGTTTTCGACCAGCTTCACCCAGCGATAAGCCTGAATGGCCAGCGGGATGTCGGCCATGGTCAGCTGCCCGCCCATGATGAAGTCCCGGCCCTCCAGCCGCGCCCCCAGGATTGGCCAGATGTCGAGCCCCTGTTGGACCGCGGCGTCGATCTTCGCTTGGTCGCGCTCGGGCGCGGGGGTGCGCACGAGGTTCCAGAAGATAGTCGTCATGAACGGAATCACCGTGGTCTGCTGCCAGTCCATCCAGCGGTCGGCGTCGGCGTAGGCCTGCGGATCGGCCAGGCAGAGGCCTCCCCGATCGTGTTTGGCCGCGAGATAGCGCACGCAGGCGTTCGACTCCCAGAGGATGAAGCCGTCGTCGTCGATGGTCGGTACCCGGGCGTTCGGATTCATGGCGAGGTAGAACGGCTCCTTCGTCCGGCCGAATTTGCCGCCGACGTCCTCGCGCTCGAACGGCAGGCCCATCTCCTCGCACGCCCAGAGCACCTTTTGCACGTTGGCCGAGTCGGAGCGGCCCCAGATTTTCAGCATAGTGATTCCTCCTGTCAGAGGGTGGGGATATATCCCGAGAGCGACGGCGCAAGGCCCATCCTACCGCGTCGATCCTCGCCCGGCACGGTCGTACGATCGCTGCGCCCCCCGTTTCCCGACCCTCGGTTGCGGAAGCCGGCTCCCGGGCCGCGCCGCGCGCCACAGGGACGTAGCGCCATTTCCATGCACTGCCAGTGCCGGACTAACCCGGTCAGGGGTAATGCCACGTCTCAGAGAGCGCGTGTGTGCGCACGACCACGATCAGAAGGCGCGCGCCGTCCTTGAGCGCGTCGTGGAAGCGCGGGATACGGGTGTTGGGTACCGCGATGCCGTTCATGCCCGCCGTCCCGGCGCCAAAGAGCACCCTGATCAGGGTGATCGCCGGAGAGACGATGCCGCCAAGGGTCGCAGCGGCAGACGGGATCGAAACCACCGCGGCACGGGCCGCGGCGCCCACCAGGCCGCCGATGGTGCCGCCGCGTTCCGGCGCCGGCAGGAGGTCGGTTTGCTGGGCCATGCCGGCGTTGGACAGGTCGTCGAGCGTTACGTCTTCCCTGGCGATCACGGGTATGTGGCGCTCGCCGATCCGTGCCAGCAGGAGCTGCTCGTGGCGCTTCCGCCCCGACCGCATCGGGGGGTCGGCGCTCGGCCGCCCAACGGGCAGTCGGATCCCGGGTTGGCTCCGGGCGCGGGAGTCCCGCGCATTCCCCGCGGATATCCGTGGTATGGTCGGTACGGGCTCGGGCTCGGGGTTTCGGCGGGTTGCTGCGTGACCGGCGCATCACCCCGTGTCGGCGCGGCATGGAGGTCCTCCCATGGGCGACAGCGAGCACAGCGAGTGGCGCCCGCGCCGGTTCGCGCAGCGTTGTGCGATCGCGGCCGGCATCGCGCTGCTGGCCGTGGCGCTGGCGGTATTTCTGTGGTCTGTCAGTCAGGGCCTGCTGGTGATGTTCTCGGCGATGCTGTTCGCCGTGATGCTGAACGGGCTGGCGCAGACCGTGTCGCGCCACACCCATATCCGCCGCCAGTGGGTGCTCGCGGTCACGGTCAGCGTGGTCGCGCTGGTGGTGATCGGGGTGTTCGTGCTCGGCGCGGTGCGTATCGGGCAGCAGGCGCCGCAGCTGCACCACGGACTGACCGAGGCGCTGCATCAGATCCGGGACAAGCTCCAGCAGCTCGGCCTGGAGCCGGGCTCGCTGGGCCTGGGCAGCCTCGGCGCAGGGTCGCTCAAGAGCGGGGCCGCATTTTTCGAGCGCAACCTCACGACCTCGCTCGAGCTGGTCACCGACGCGCTCATCATCGTGATCGCGGGCATCTATTTCGCCGTCAGTCCCGAGGTCTACATCCGCACGCTGCTGATGCTGGTGCCGCCGCGCAAGCAGCAGCGCATCAGGGAGCTCATCGACGAGCTGGGCGTGGGGCTTTGGCGCTGGCTGCTGGGCCGTTTTGCCTCGATGCTGGCAGTGGGCCTGATGACCATGCTGGGACTGTCGCTGCTGGGGGTACACCTGGCGTTCGTGCTCGGGCTGATTGCCGGCGCGCTGACGTTCATTCCCTACCTGGGAACGATCATCTCGCTGGCGCCCGCCGTGCTGATGGGGCTGCTCCAGTCACCCATGATCGCCCTGTACGTGCTGCTGCTGTTCATCGGCGCTCACTTGCTGGAGGGCTATATCCTGTCGCCGCTGATCCAGGAGCGCGCGGTGCACCTGGCGCCCGGATGGTTGCTGACGGCCCAGCTGCTCGGCAGTCTCGCCGCGGGACTGTTCGGCATCATCATCGCCGCCCCGGTGATGGTGGTCGTGACGATCACAGTGCAGATGCTCTACATCGAGGACGTGCTCGGGGAGAAGATCCGGCTGCTTGGCCAGTGACGGCGATGGGACAGCGCCCCCCGCGATTGTCGCGGCTCACGGGTGGGCCGCGGATCCGCCTGTTCCGGTGGCGTCCGTGACCTGCGGATGCAGTTTCCGGATGAGCGTGTCGATCTCCCCCGCGCGCCCGGCCGGCACATCGACCATCATCAGGATCCTGCCGGCGTCGATCTCCTCGCGGAAGCGCCGGACGCTCGGGTGCGGCACGTCGATCGCGATCATCGTGGCCGACAGCGCCCCGAATACCGCGCCGATCGCGCCCACGACGAGCACGGCCGGGAAGCCGAGCACATCGCCGATCGGTGGCACCATGATCGCGATGAGTCCGCCTGCCAGGCCCATCGCTCCACCGATCAGCACGCCCCGCCGCAGGGCCGGCAGCAGGTCGGTCCGGCGTGACAGCGGTGCCTCCGGAAGACCTTCCAGCAGGATGTCGTCACGCGCCATCACGCGGATCTGCCGCCACGGCAGGCCCGCCCGCAGCAGGTCGTTGAACAGGTCACGAGCCTGGTCGATTTCGGGCACCAGCAGAAACCGCCTTTGCATCGCGAGCTCCTTGAGAAAGCCTCGCCCCTCTCGACCGGACCCGGCCGCCGCTCGTTCGCTTCGCGACGGCGTGCCGGGTCGCGGTTCCATGGGCAAGTATGGCAAGGCCGCGTGTCGCGGCAAGGCACCACCATGGTGCAGGCCTGCCCGGTGGCCGGGCAACCGGGTGCCCGGCCCGCACGGTCAGGCGCCGCGCCCGCCTGCGCGAGGCTCTCCCCTGGCGGTATTGCGGGGCTTCGCGGCCTGTGCTGGATCGCTGGCATGCTTCGTGCATTAGTCGGGAAGAGGGCGACGCAACGGCCCTCGGGAAAAGCAAGCGATGTCTCTCCTCTGACTATGGCGTCTGGCATCACTCCCCTGCGTGGTGCCAGGCGCCTCTCTTTTCGGGCCCGGTCAGGGCTCGTTCCCGTCCGGCCACTCGTCGACACCGGCGGACAGACGGCCATCCGGGCGCGCGTGAGGTATCCCCGCTTCATGCATGGCATGCCGGGAGCCGAGCCGGAAACGCACGTGACGGTGAGCGACTTTCCCACACTCTCGCACCGTTCGATCACCGTGAGCGACCGGCTCGATGCCGGCAAGACGGCGGTCGGGCAGGTTGCCGCCGCTATCCGGCGCGGGGTCTAGGGACGCCCGCGGTCACCCGCCCGGCCCCCGTGGGGCGCGGTCCGCTTGCGCGTGCCCGGCGCGCAGCCGGCTTCGGCCAGGGCGCATCCGTGGCACCCGCCGCCAGTGTTCGCCCGCCCGCGGCTCAGGATGCGCTTCAGGCGCGCCGGCAGAATCAGCGTCCAGGTCAGCCAGAGGCTGCTTGCGAGCACCAGAAGGACGACGATCAACTGCTGCCACATGGGCTCAGACTCCCGTGACCAGGCGGGCGAGGTGGAAGGTGCCGAAGGCGGCCACGTAGGCCAGCACCAGCATATAACCGGCCATGACCGCCGGCCAGCGCCAGGAGTTCGTCTCGCGCTGGGTCACCGCCAGGGTCGACATGCACTGGGGCGCGAATACGTACCAGGCCAGCAGCGCCAGGGCAACGGGCAGGGTCCACTGGGCCGCCAGGGTCGCCGCCAGGCCGTGGGTGGCGCCGGTGGCCGCATCCACCGCGTAGACGGTCCCCAGTGCGGCCACCATCACCTCGCGCGCGGCGAGCCCGGTGACCAGCGCGACCACGATCTCCCAGTTGAAGCCGACCGGCGCCAGCGCGGGCTGCAGCACGTGGCCGAGCATGCCCGCGAAGCTGTAGTCGATCGCCGGGCCGGTGGCGCCCGCCGGCGGCGCCGGGTAGCTGGACAGGAACCACAGCACGATCATGGCGCTGGCGATGATGGTCCCGGCCCGGCGCAGGAAGAATCCGGCGCGGAGCACCAGGCCGTGATAGAGGTTGCGCAGCCCCGGGAGCTTATAGTCCGGGAGCTCGAGCAGCAGGGGTTCCAGCGAGCCCCGCAGCAGCGTGCGCTTGAGGAGCCAGGCCACGCCGACCGCGCTGACGATACCGGCCAGGTACAGCCCGAACATCACCAGCCCCTGCAGATTGATCATGCCCCAGACGCTGCGGCGTGGCACGAACGCGGCGATCAGCAGCGTGTAGACCGGGATGCGCGCAGAGCAGGTCATCAGCGGCGCAATCAGCGTCGTCAGCAGCCGGTCGCGCGGGTTCCCGATTACGCGCGCGGCCATGATCCCGGGAATGGCACACGCAAAGCTCGACAGCAGCGGGATGAAGGCGCGCCCGTGCAGCCCCACCCGGCCCATGGTGCGGTCCATGAGGAAGGCCGCTCGCGCCATGTAGCCGAAGTCCTCCAGCAGGATGATGAACAGGAACAGGATCAGGATTTGCGGCAGGAACACCACGACCGCGCCGACGCCGGAGATCAGGCCGTTGACCAGCAGGCTGCGCAGCGGGCCCGCCGGCACGACCATGGTGATGGCGTGCTGCAGCCAGGAGAAGCCGGCCGCGATCAGGTCCATCGGCACCTCGGCCCAGCTGAACACTGCCTGGAATACGAAGAACAGCACCGCGAGCAGGATCACCGGGCCCAGCACCGGGTGCAGGACGAGACGGTCGAGCCACTGCGTGAACCCGGCCGGGCGCCCGGGATGGCGCACGGTGCGGCTGATGATCGCCTGGACGGCGTTGTCCAGGGCGCGCAGCCCGGCGGCATCCGGCTCGCGCCAGGTCGCGGCAGTCCGGGTATGCCGCGGGTTGGCCTCGATGCGCGCCGCGCCATGGTCCAGGGCCTCGAGCAGGGCCCGGGTGCCGGCCCGGCGCAGCGACACGGTGGGGATGACCGGCACGCCGAGCTCGGCCGAGAGCGCCTCAACGTCGATGTCAACGCCGCGGCGGCGGGCGATGTCCATCATGTTCAGCGCCAGAATCACCGGCCGGCCGGTGCGGCGCAGCTCGAGCGCGAGGCGCAGCACCAGCCGCAGACTGGTGGCGTCGGCGACGCAGACCAGCAGGTCCGGCGGCGTCTCGTGCTCGGCGCGTCCCAGAATCACGTCACGCGCGACGATCTCGTCGGGGCTGCGCCCGCGCAGCGAGTACGTGCCCGGCAGGTCCACCAGTTCGAGCTCGCGCCCCTGCGGCGTGCGCAGCATGCCCAGCTTGCGATCGACGGTCACCCCGGCGTAGTTGGCGACCCGTTGGCGCGAGCCGGTCAGAGCATTGAACAGGGCGGTCTTGCCCGAGTTGGGGTTGCCGACCAGGGCGACGCGCAGCCTGACATTCGGGTCGCTCATTCCGCCGTCCCGCCGACCGGCTCCACCAGGATGCAGCGCGCCTCCCGCCGGCGCAGCGCCACCAGGCGACGGCCGTCCAGCCGCACGGCGATGGGGTCGCCCGCGAGGCCTGCGGCGTGCTCTATGCGGACCATCGCGCCCTCCACGAAGCCCATTTCCACCAGGCGTCGCTCGACCTCCTCCGGGGGGAGTCCGGATTCACGCGCGGACGCTTCCGCGACGATGGCGGAGATTTGGGCCGCGAGGTACTTTGGCAGCCGCGCCAGGGTCGTTCGGTTTTCCGGACGGCCGCGGGTCGCTGCCCCGGCCTCGCCGGGAAAGGGAAGGGTCGCTGTCAGGTCCATGGGCTCCGCGTGTTCTCCTACCGCTGGGGTGCCCGGCAGTTTCCGGACTATCATGGGAATGATAACTATTCTCAATGAGAAAACATACGCGTGTCACGCGCGAGTCGATTTGATCTGTATCAACCGGCGGTGCCGGCCGGCTCGAGTGGCGCCCCAATTTTCCGGGAAGACCGCTCCGTGGGAAACTCTGCCACGGGATCATACCCATGTTGCTGACGAGGAGGCATGGTGGACGGCGCGATACTGCAAGGTATGCGAGTGGTGGAGGCCTCGGCGTTCGTGGCGGCACCGCTCGGCGGCATGACCCTGGCCCAGATGGGCGCGGACGTGATCCGGATCGACGCCCTCGGCGGCGGGCTGGACTATCGCCGCTGGCCGGTAACCGGAGACGACGTGAGCCTGTTCTGGTGCGGGCTGAACAAGTCCAAGCGCTCGGTAGCGCTGGACATCCGTTCGCCGGAGGGCCGGGAGCTTGCCCGGGAAATCATCTGCGCGCCCGGCGAGGACGCCGGCATCCTGCTGAGCAACTTCCCGCCGCGCGGCTGGCTGGACTACGAGGCCTTGTGCGCGCACCGCGCCGACCTCATCCAGCTTACCATCCAGGGCAGCCGCAGCGGCCGTTCCGCCGTGGATTACACGGTCAATCCCACGGTCGGCCTGCCGTTCATCACCGGCCCCGAGGGCGAGTCCGATCCGGTGAATCACGTGCTGCCCGCCTGGGACTGCGTGACCGGCCAGATGGCGGCACTGGGCCTGCTCGCGGCCGAGCGCCAGCGGCGTGCCAGTGGCCGGGGCCAGCACGTCACCCTGGCGCTGGAGGACGTCGCGCTGGCCGTGATGGGCCATCTCGGGTTCATCGCCGAGGCCCGGATGGGGCAAACCCGGGAGCGTTCGGGCAACTATCTCTACGGGGCCTTCGGCCGGGACTTCCGCTGCGCGGACGGGGAACGGGTGATGGTGGTGGGGCTGACCGCGAAGCAGTGGCGCGCGCTGCGCGAGGCCACCGGGCTGGGCGCAGAGCTGGACGCGCTCGGGCAGCGGCTGGGACTGGATCTTGCGCGCGAGGGTGACCGCTACCGGGCGCGGCGGGAGATCGCCGCGCTGATGGAAGACTGGATCGGCAGCCGGCCGCTCGCCGGGGTGCGCGAGGCCTTCGACCGGCGCGGCGTGTGCTGGAGCCGCTACCAGTCGCTCCGCGAAATGGTCGAGAGCGATCCGATGTGCTCGGAGGACAACCCGCTGTTCAACCGGGTCGAGCAGGCCGGGGTTGGTCCGTTGCTGGCGCCGGGCATCCCGCTGCGTTTCGGGGACGCCGGCCGCCGGCCGGCGGAGCCCGCGCCGCGGCTGGGCGAGCACACGGAGGAAGTGTTGTGCGACGTGGTGGGGCTGAGCGCCGCGGAGTACGGTCGTTTGCTCGCACGGGGACTGGTCGCGGGGCCCGGACCTTTTTGAGAGAGAACGGAATGTCGGGGGTCGGGTGGATCCGTACCGGGAATCGACTAGAATCGCCATGTCGAGTCCCCCCAAGAAAGAGACGAATCGGCGGGTCACCCGGAGACCGGAGAATCACGAAACGCGTGGCGCTCCGCATCGAATCGCTGCGCCGGAGCCCGAGATGAACGCCTATTTCATCGACCATCCCCTGGACGCGGGCGAGATCTCCCAGATCGCGCGCATCCTGGCCGGTATGCGTACCCGCACGAGTTTCCCGTCCCTGCGTCAGTATCGCGTCCCCGGCGTGTTGCCGGCGCCCGACGCGGCGGGGCGCTACGCCCTTGACCTGATGCGCTATATCCCGGTGCTGCGCACGCACTTCCTGCGCGTGGGCGCCTCGCGCCGCCGCGGGGAAGCCGCGGCGCTGGTGTTCCCGCAGCCGGCCACGCCTCTGGTCGGTGCGCTGGCCCTGGCACTGCGCGACGTCTGCGGCCGGTCGCCGTACATCGCGATCCGCGGCTCGCAGGCCGATCCCGGCGTGCGCCTGATCGACCTGGCGAGCCTGCTGGATTGGTTCAGCGGCGACACGGGAGATCGGTTTCCCCGCAGCCACGCCTGAGGCGCCCGGCGCGCGGCGTTATCAGGGCAGATGCTCGACGCAGCGCGGCGAGTCGTTGGCCGGCCGGTTCACGAAGGTACTCACCGGGTAGGCGAGGGTCTCCTCGCCAGGCCACGGGCCGAGGCGCTCGAGCAGCGCCCGGGGGTCCGTGTGGTCCCGGTCCAGCCACGCCCGGTACAGCGCCGGGGGCACGATCACCGGCATACGGTCGTGGATCTCTGCCACGGCGTCGGAGGGCGGCCCCACGAGGACGCTGAAGCTCTCCAGAGGCTGCCCGGAACGCTCCCACCGGTCCCAGATCCCCGCGAAGCCCCACAGCGCGTCGGGCTCGGCGGGGCGGATGAACCACGGCTGCTTGCCCGCGCCGGTGTGCTGCCACTCGTAGTAGCCGGAGGCGGGCACCAGGCAGCGGCGGCGCCGCACCGGTTGGCGGTAGCTGGGGCGTGTGGCGACGGTCTCGATGCGGGCGTTGATGGTGCGATAGCTGCTGCCCGGCTCCCGCGACCAGGACGGGACCAGGCCCCAGCGCAGCGGCACCAGCTCCCGCGCGCCGTCCCCCGCGGCGCGCACCACCGGCAGCCGTTGCGACGGCGCGGCGTTGTAGCGGTCGGGCCAGCCGTCGAACAGGTCGCGGTCGACGCCGAAGCGTTCGTTGACACGGTAGCGGGAATGGGGACCGAACAGGGCATAGCGTCCGCACATGTTCCCGATGGTACTACGGACCGCGCGCGGGGCCAGGGCCCGGCCTTCACCCGTGGCATTGGCCGCGGGTAACCTTGGCTGACTTGCCAAAGCCATCCGGAGGAGAGCAGCGATGTCCGAGTTTTTCGACATGACCGGCCGGGTCGCCGTAGTCACCGGCGGCAGCCGCGGGCTGGGGCGCGAGATGGTCAGGGCGTTCGCGCGCGCGGGCGCCGACGTGGTGATCGCGAGCCGCAAGCAGGAGGCCTGCGACGCCCTGGCCCGGGAGGTCGGGCAGGAGACCGGGCGCCGGGCGCTGCCGGTCGCCTGTCACGTGGGCCGCTGGGAGGACTGCGACCACCTCGCGGAGACCGCCTGGAGCCACTTCGGGCGGATCGACGTGCTGGTCAACAACGCGGGCATGTCGCCGCTGTACCCGTCGCTGGATCTGGTCTCGCAGGAGCTTTTCGATAAGGTGATCGCGGTGAACCTGCGCGGAGCGTTCCGGCTGTCCTCGCTGCTGGGAGGGCGCATGGCCGACGGTGAGGGCGGCTCCATTATCAACGTGAGCAGCATCGCCGCCGTCGAGCCGGACGCCCACGAGCTGCCCTATGCCACCGCGAAGGCGGGCATCAATGCCATGACCGTGGGGATGGCCCGGGCGTACGCGCCGAAGGTGCGGGTGAACGCGATCATGCCGGGACCGTTCCTGACCGACATCTCGAAGGCCTGGGACATGGATGCCTTCGAGCAGCGGGCGCGTGAGCGCATCCCGCTGCGGCGCGGCGGCCGGCCGCACGAGGTGGTGGCGGCGGCGCTGTACCTGGCCACCGACGCTTCCAGCTACACCACCGGCTCGGTGATCAAGATCGACGGCGGCGCGGCGGCGTCTCCCGGCTGAGACCCGGTGGATCGGCGATGGCCCCGGCCGGGCCTTGGCGTGCGGTGAAGTTTTCTATATATTTGGAATTATGGAAATGAAACAGGCCATTCAGTGTCTGTCCGCGCTGGCTCAGGAGACGCGACTGAGCGCGTTCCGTCTCCTGGTCGAGCGCGGACCCGAGGGACTCACGCCGGGCGAGCTCAGCGCGGAGCTGGACATCCCGGGCCCGACGCTGTCGTTTCACCTGAAGGAGCTGGCGCACGCCGGGCTGGTCTCCACGGAGCGCCGCGGCCGATCGCTGGCCTATCGCGCCCGCGTATCCCGGGTGGACCGTCTGCTCGACTACCTGACCGCGAACTGCTGCGGCGGCGATGCCGACCTGTGTCGCGACGCCGAGGCAGCGGACGGCCGGAGGCGGGCATGAGCGAACGCCGGCGGATCCTGTTCCTGTGCACCGGCAATGCCTGCCGCAGCCAGATGGCGGAGGGCTGGGCGCGCCATCTGCGCCCGGATACGCTGGAGCCGCATTCCGCGGGCATCGATCCTCACGGGCTGGATTCGCGCGCAATCCGGGTGATGGCGGAGGCCGGGGTGGACATCTCCGGCCAGCGTTCGAAGCACGTGGACGAGCTCGCCGGCACCGGCTTCGACTGGGTGATCACCCTGTGTGACAGCGCCGCCGAGACCTGCCCGGTCTTCCCGGGGGGCGGGCGGCGGCTGCACCGCGGTTTCGAGGACCCCCCGGCGCTAGCGCGCGGAGCCGCGTCGGAGGAGCAGGCGCTGGCCGCCTACCGGCGCGTGCGCGACGCGATACGTGGGTTCGTCGAGAGCCTGCCCGAAGCGCTGGAATCCCGGCAACACGACACCGGAGCCGAGCGATGACCGAGCACGTTGCGCGCCGCATGGGCGTGCTGGACCGCTTCCTGACCCTCTGGATCTTTCTCGCCATGGGCGCGGGTGTGTTGATCGGCCGTTATGTGCCGGGCGTGGCCGGCTTCATCGACCATTTCAGCACTGGCACCACCAATATCCCGATCGCGGCGGGGCTGATCCTGATGATGTATCCGCCGCTGGCGCGGGTACGCTACGAGCTCCTGGGGCGGACGCTCGGTGACACGCGGGTGCTGGGCTTGTCGCTGGTGCTGAACTGGATCGTCGGGCCGGTCCTGATGTTCGTCCTGGCGGTGGTGTTCCTGCACGGCCATCCGGCGTACATGACGGGATTGATCCTGGTCGGGATCGCGCGCTGCATCGCGATGGTGCTGGTCTGGAACCAGCTCGCGCGCGGCAGCAGCGAATACGGCGCCGCGCTGGTGGCGCTCAACAGCCTGTTCCAGGTGCTCTTCTACGGGCTGTACGCGTGGGTCTTCGTGACCGTCCTGCCGGGCTGGCTGGGCCTGTCCGGGCGCGTGGTGAACGTGAGTATGGGCGAGATTTTCTACACGGTGCTGATCTACCTGGGTATCCCGTTCGCGGCGGGGTTCCTGGGGCGCCTGCTGCTGGTTCGCGCGAAAGGGCGCGAGTGGTACGAGACGGTGTACCTGCCGCGAATCTCGCCCCTGACGCTGGTGGCGCTGCTGTTCACCATCGTGGTGATGTTCAGCCTCAAGGGCGCGACGATCCTGCAGATCCCGCTGGACGTGCTGCGTATCGCGGTGCCGCTGGTGATCTACTTCGTGGTCATGTTCCTGGTCAGCTTCTTACTGTCCTGGCGCGCGGGCGCCGATTACGAGCGCAGCGCCACGCTGGCGTTCACCGCCTCGGGCAACAACTTCGAGCTGGCGATCGCGGTCGCCGTCGCGGTCTTCGGCATCGGCTCGGGTGTGGCGTTCGCCGCAGTCATCGGGCCACTGGTGGAGGTACCGGTGCTGATCGGGCTGGTCAACGTGGCGCTGTGGATCGGGCGTCGCTACTACAGGGAGCCGGCGGGGACGGAGCGTCCCGCGGACTCCGGACGCATGACGCGGCGGGCCGGTGAGGCGCCCCGCAACGAGCTGTCCTGAGCCGGACCGGTGCCGTTCGCCCTCCGTTCGGCGTATTCTGGCCGGCAACGTAGCGTTGGCGGAGGTGGATCGCCATGATCGAGGTCATGCCACAGAGCCGCGGGGCGATACTGGCCCTGAAGGCGAGCGGACAGCTTACGGACGCCGACTACCGCGAGGTGCTGATCCCGCGCCTGGAAGAGATCATCGGCCGTTACGGCAAGGCGCGACTGCTGCTGGAGCTGGACGGCCACGGCTGGGAACCGCGGGCCGCGTGGGACGACGCCCGCTTCGGACTGAAGCATCGTCACGACTTCGAGAAGATGGGCGTGGTGGGCGGCCCGGCGTGGGCGGCCTGGGTCCTGGCGCTCGCGCCGCTCCTGGTCGACGGGGAGATACGGAACTTCTCGCAGGAGGAGCACCAGGAGGCGCTGGACTGGATCACTGCATAAGTAATTCAAACCTAAGAATTGTTTTTCGGCCCCGCCGATACCGCCGGTAGGATGCCTCGATCGCCACCGCCAGGGCCACCATAGCCACCAGCACCGTCAGCCGGGCGGGCGTGTCCATGGCGGTGCGTACCAGCAGGGCAGCGAGCGCCAGCAGGCAGGCGACGACCGCGGTCGCCGAGATCCAGCGGCGGCTGCCCGTCTGGTCGGCACCGCGGTGGCCGGCGCCAGCCATCCCACCAGCGCCGTGCTGGTGCTGGTTGCGCTGCTGGCGACCGGTGGCGCCGCGCTGCTGTCGGGCTCGGCCGGACAGCGGCTGTTCGCCAGCATGGGCCTGTAAGGAGCCACCCCAATCCGATGCCTCGGGAATGGGGGCGCCGCGGGCGCGGCGCCCCTTCCCGTGTATGCCTATTTCCGCGGACCGCGCTGCCCCCGTGTCCGGGCTACACCGATTCGTCGCCTTTTCAGCAGCCCCCTACTGGTTTCCGGGAGCCGGGCCTTTGCTCACCATCACGAGGTCCGATGGCCGCACGTACTTGCGGAACGCCTTCCGCACCCCCGCCGCGTCGAGGCTGAGATAGCGCAGCGCGGCCCGAATCGGCTCATCCAGCGGAAGTCCTTCGGTGGAGCGGCTGAGCAGGCCCTCGGCGATGCTGTCGACGCTGGACTCCGACAGCGGGATCTGGCGTACCAGCTCCGCCTTGGCCCGGTGCAGCTCGCTCTCGTGGACCGGGCTGTGGGCCATCGCGGTCAGGTCGTGCACGATGATCCGGCGGGCGGGCTCCACCTTGTCGGGGTCGGCGCCGAATCCGACCACGAGGTGCCCGCGCGTCCGGTTGGCGTCGATGCTGGAGGACACGGTGTAGACCAGGCCCCGCTCCTCGCGCAGGTCGTGGTACAGGCGGCTGGCATAGAAGCCGCCGCTGAGGACCTGGTTACCCAGCGTCAGGGCGTAGTAGGCCGGATCGGTGCGCGTCAGGCCGAGGGTCTCCGCCATCACCACCTGGTCCTGGACGCGGCTCGGGTCCGGTACGTTGACGGTATGCCGCTTGTTCGGTGGCACAGGCGGCAGCTCGACGGGCGGCTTGGGTCCATGAGCCTTCCAGTCGCCGAAGTAGCGACCGACGATCTGCTTCGCCTTCGCCGGAGCGACGTCGCCGATGACCACGATGGTCGTCAGGTCCGGCCGGAATACCTTGCGGTAGTACGCCCGCACGTCCTTGAGGGTCAGGCTGCGCACGCTCTTGGGCGTGGCGTGACGCAGCGTCGGGTCGCCGGCGGGGTACAGCGCGGCGTGCAGCGCCTGCTGCATCTTGAAGCCGGGGCTGTGGATGCGGCCGGCCACCTCGCCGGCCATCTGCTGGCGCACCACGGCGAAGGCTTTTTCCGGCAGCCGCGGCTGCAGCTCGTTGTCGGCCAGGAGCTGCATGCCGCGCTGGAGGTGGCCGGAAAGCACCTGCAGGGAAAAGTCGCTGCCCGCCGACTCGCTCGCGCCGATGGCGTCCAGCGCCTTCTGGAACTGGACCCGATTCATGGAATGCGTCCCGTACTGCAACAGCTGCTCCAGGACCTGGTCGACGCCTTCCTGGCCCTTCGGCACGGTCAGCTCGGGTCGGTTGTGAATCCTGCCGTAGACGCTGACGGTGTGGCTGATGCTCTCCGGCTGCACGATCAGTCGCAGACCGTTGGCGTAGGTGTAGACCGTGGGACGCACCGTCGATTTCGGCACGCTGATGCTGGCCAATGGACGGGCTGCCCATTCGGGCAGCTTGACCTGCGAGACGTGGGAAGGCTTGAACGACTCCTTGCCGCCGAAGCCGCCGCCAGATGACGTGGGCTTGCCGGATCCCTGCGGCGAGAGCAGGGCGACGACCGCGTGCTTCTGATCAAGGTACTCGCGCGCCACGCGATTGACCTCCGCCGGGGTGACCTGCTCGATGGCATGGATCTCCTCTTCCGGTGACTTGCGTCCCTCGACCGCGAGCGCTTGCGACCACTGCATGGCCTGGCCGGAGATCGAGTTCTTTTGCGCCTCGGCCCGGGTGAGCACGTGGCGCTTGGCGGCCTTGACCAGGTCCGCCGGGACGCCGTGCCTGGCGGTGTGCGACAGGATCCCGCGTAGCTCGCCCAGCAGCTTGTGGGGATCCCCTCCCCGGGGGAAGGCGGCGACCGCAAAGCCGAGGCTCGCTGGCCACATGCCCTCGGTGTCGAAGCCGGCTTCCAGGGCCCTGCCGGTTGGCACCAGGTCGCTGTAGAGCTTGCCGCGCTGGTTACTGAGCGCCTGCGAGAGCACCTGCAGCGCGGCGTATTCCTTCGCGCTGGCATAGCCCGGCATGCGGAAGGCGACCAGCACGAGGCCGTAGGGCTGATCGATCTTCGAGTTGATGGTGACGGGCTTGACCGGCTGCAGCTTGAACTGCGGCCGCTGCGGGAGCTTCTTCGCCTTGATGTCGCCGAACTGCGAGCGGATCTCCTTCAGCGCCGCGGCGGGGTCGACGTCACCGGTGACCACCAGGGTCGCGTTGTTGGGCGCGTACCACTGGTCGTAGAAGTGATGCAGCATCGCGCCGGTGGTCTTGTTGAAGGACGGACGGGTGCCGAGAGCGTCGTGTGCGTAGGGCGTCCCGGCGAACATGCGCGCCAGGATCTTCTTGTAGGCGCGGTACTCCGGCTGCGACAGGTCGCGCGCGACCTCCTGCTCGATCGCCCCGCGCTCCTTCTTCCACAGCGACTCCTTGTCCAGGACCCCGCGCATGCGCGTGGACTGGATGTGCAGGGCCAAGCCGAGGTACTGCTTCGGCACGGTGAAGAAGTACTGGGTCACGCTCTGCTGGGTGTCGGCGTTGAAGCCGCCGCCCATGGCGGCGCCGATGGCGGAAAGTTGCGCGGCCGACAGGCCGGGGCTGCCCCGGAACATCATGTGCTCCTGGGCGTGCGCGGTGCCGGGAAACCCCTTGGGCGCCTCGTTCGAGCCGACCTTGTAGTTCATCACGGTGGTGACCACGGGGGCCAGGTGGTTGGGGACGATGACCACCTGCAATCCGTTGGACAGGGTCGCGCGGACCACGCCATCCGGCGCCGGGGAGCTGCGGCCCGGAGAGGGAGCAGCAATGGCCGGCAGGGCGAGAAAAGCGAGAATCGCCGGGATCAGAACGCCAAGGCGACGGCGGGCGAGGCGGGCTCGCCGGGGAGGATGTGCAAGCTTCACGTGTGACCCTTTCTTCCGATGATGCGCCGACAGACCGAACCAGTCACCGACCTTCCAGAAGGTAGTACAGAGGACCGCAACCGCCCGCCCGAGTTCAACCCGGACGGCGATCAGCGCTTGATCGGCGTGATCTTGGAGCCCTCGAGGGTGAGGTTGTACATCAGGCCCTGCTGGCCGATGACGAAGCCGACGATCGGCTGGTTCAGCTTGCGGGCATCGACCGATCCGCTGGCGCCCAGCTTGATGAGCGTCACCGAGCCGTCGACGCCGACATCCCAGCCGCTGCTCTTGCGGAAGCGCTCCAGCGCCTTGCGCTCCAGGAAGACCAGAATGATGTCCTTCTTCTGGACCCCGAGCTGAAAGCCGATGGAGCCGGCAGCGATGCTGTAGTAACCGGCGGTGTGGCCGTGGATGCGCAGCGCGCCCTCGCCGTACTCGCCGCCGATGCCGAACCCGGCCTTGATCACGCCCGGGAAGACCAGCACGCCACGGGCACGCTGGAGCAGGGCCTTGCCACCGTCGACCTGCTTGTCGAAGCGGGCCAGGGCGGCGTCGACTCTGGCGTCGATCTCCTTGCCCGTCGCGGCCCGCGCGGGTGACGAGAGACCGGCTGTGACCACGATCAGTATCGTTAGCAGGCCCGCCAGCCGGATTCCGGGTCGAGTGGACATGGGGCACTTCCTCCGACGTGGAGCCGCGGGCCCGGTGCCCGCGGGGAAACGCGCCGGATCATAGCATGCGAAACCGGGACGCGCCTCAGCCGCGGCTGACGGACGGATCCCGCGCCATGGCCTCGAGCCGGCTGATGCGATCCTCGGTCGAGGGGTGGGTCGAAAACAGCTTCGCCAGGCGGTGTCCCGCCAGCGGGTTGACGATGAACAGGTGTGCGGTGGAGGGGTGATCCACGGCCGCCTGCATCGGCTCGCTCCGATTGGCGGTCTCCAGCTTGCGCAGCGCGTCGACCAGCCAAAGGGGATGGCCGGTGAGCTTCGCCGCGCCCGCGTCGGCGCCGAACTCCCGGGAGCGGGAAACGGCCAGCTGGATCAGCGTCGCCGCCAGCGGCGCCAGGATCATCATCGCCAGCGCGCCGAGGATGCCGCCGCCCTCGTCGTCGTCCCGGGAAAAGCCGCCGAAGAGCAGTGCCCACTGGGCCATGCTGGCGAGCATCGCGATGGCGCCGGCCATAGTGGCGGCGATCGCGCTAATGAGGGTGTCCCGGTGGCGCACGTGGCTGAGTTCGTGCGCCAGCACGCCGGTGAGCTCTTCACGGTTCATCATGCGCAGCAGGCCGCGAGTCGCCGCCACTGCCGCGTGCCGAGGGTCACGGCCGGTCGCGAAGGCGTTGGG
>Ga0102944_1000373_pt1 | contig 35128 bp, 30 predicted proteins | sample SalPonD_shore_MG_FD_78172 | JGI IMG/M metagenome (GOLD analysis project Ga0102944, IMG submission 78172) | Salt pond soil microbial communities from South San Francisco under conditions of wetland restoration - Salt Pond MetaG... | ecosystem: Environmental > Aquatic > Marine > Intertidal zone >... | reverse complement strand
TCACAGTGTGATACTTGAGCTGAATTTACCGAGTTATCGGCTGGAAAAAGCGAAGGAAAATATGAAGAAGTGAACCGGGAAAAATAAATGTCGTTGGACGGGAATTTTAGTTGTCGTTGATCAGTTGTAGGTGATTTCGATAAATTCAAAGATTCTCAGGCGCGCAGCCTGGCGTGTCGCCAGGGTGATTCTGTAGATCAGCTCGCTTTTCAAGGTGCGGAAAAAACTCTCCGCCACGGCGTTGTCATAGCAGTGGCCTTTCCCGCTCATACTTTGCGTCATTGTATGTGTTGCCAAACGCTTTCGGAAGTCTTTGGACGCGTATTGGCTGCCCCGGTCCGAATGGAAGATCAGTCCGGGGGCCGGATGTTCCCGACGCACGGCGTCTTCGAGCGCGGCGATCGTGGTCACTTGGCTGTGCATCCGTTCACTCAGCGCCCAGCCGACAATCCGGCGATCAAACAGGTCCAGGATGATGGTCAGATACAGCCACCCCTGTACCGTCCAGATATAGGTCAGATCCGAGACCCACTTCCGCTTCGGGGCCTCAGCCCTGAAGTCCTGTTGCAACAGATTCGGGGAGAGCGGTTCATGGTGTTTTGCATCCGTGGTGACCTGAAAGTGCTCTGCGCGTTTGGCGCGTATCCCGTGTGCTTTCATCAGTCTGGCCACCTTCGCTTCGCTGCATTGAAAACCGGTGGACCGCAGTTCGACGGTCACCCGCGGGCTGCCGTAACACTCCGTCTTCGGATCCGCATGGATCCGCCGGATGGCCTTGAGCATCCGGGCGTTCTCCAGTTCCCGGGGGCTGGGGGCCCGACGCACCCAGTCGTAAAACGCGCTCTGAGAGACTTCCAGCACACGGCACATTTTCATGACACAATGCGCAGAGCGATGGTCGCAGATGAACCGGTAGATCATGGTGCGTCCTTGCTGAAAATGGCCAAGGCTTTTTTTAAGATGTCCCGCTCCTCTTCCACATCTGTCGCGCGCTTTACGGCCGCTTTCAACTCGGCTTGGACCGGATCGCTCAGGTGGCCACTGCCGCTGAACGCTCTCCGGTCCTTGGTCTGGTATTCCCGTTTCCACCGATAAAGCAGTGCCACTCTGATACCAAGATCCCCGGCGATCTCCGTCGCCGGCTTGCCTTTTTTCAGGAGCAGTTCCACCGCTTCGGTCTTGAATTCCTTGCTGTACTGTCGTCTTGCTTCTGCCATAAATTCCTCCGCTTGGGTTTGAATTTATGACTTCTTGCACTGTCCGGCAAAACATAAGAACTCCATGCTCCATTTATCAGGGGGGGGGGAAATGGAGCCGGCAGTTTACACTAACTGACGCTGCTTTTCAACCCTGGTCGGTTGCACTTACGAGTGTAATTCAAGTTCTCAAAGATATTGTCCCATCCAGAGACTTGCCCCTCTATCAGGGATTACCTGAAATCGAAGCATTGTTCTAAAAAATTGGGAGCGAGGAGGGTTCTGGGAATCTAATTCCCCCTCTTCCGTTACCAATAGATCAACATTTCCTTTCAAGCGAGACTATTAACCGCAAAATCCCCGTTAAAAAGGCAAAGAAACGCCTGCGACACTTGGCCTCAACAAAGACCATCCAGCTTATTATACATGTTCTGGAATAACATAAGGCGATCGGTATTGCCTTTTAATCAATTTGTTCGCCTTAGAATTTCCAACAATTGTTTCGGTCTGTTTATCGAAAGTTAATCTTGCCGAACCCATTCGAATTGAGATATTTCCTAGATGGACCATTACTGCACTTCTGTGTCCCTCCTCGATATCAGCAGAAGGTGATGTTCTTTTTTTTATCGACTGGATAAAATCTGCAATGTGTACCTCATCAGGTTTATACCCATATTCTTGAGCTGCGATCTTTCCATCCTCACCGTAGACTTGCCACCCTCCTCCATGGCGTCCGAGTATCATGACCCCTTTTGTACCATACAACTCAATCCGGGTTGAATTAGTCAGCCAAGATGGGAACTTGCTTCGGCTAAATCGAATACTCCCTGGAGTTTTAGACATATATGGCGTATAGTGCGTCTGATCATAAGTCATAACTAAATCATTGAAATCATAGTTGATCACCTGCGTATCCGGAACCTCTCTTTCGTCTTTGAACGCATAGTTCCCACCGCTGGACTGCACAGCGTTTGGATAGTCTTTCCCCACTAACATCCTAGCGATATCCAGTTGATGGATTCCATCGTCGGCCAAAAGCCCCCCGGAATAGGCCCAATATTTATGCCATGCTCCATTCCATATATCATAATTGTATGGACGCGCTGAAGCTGGACCTAGCCATGTATTCCAATCAAAGCCTTCAGGTGGCTCCCCATTTGGCCCCAATTTAAAGAATCTTGAGTCCAAGAGATTGAAAACTTTACAGAGATGAACCGCTCCCAATCTGTCATTTTGAATATATTCAAGAGCTTTTTGGACATATGGTGCACTTCTATTCTGTGTCCCTACCTGGACAATACGATTATACTTCCGTGCGGCTTCTACCATTTTACGCCCTTCCCAAATATTATGAGAGGGAGGCTTTTCAACATAGACATCTTTCCCCGCCTGGCATGCATACACGGTTAAGGCGCCATGCCAATGATCCGGTGTTGCAATCAGCACTGCATCAACGCCTTTATCATCTAGAACCTGTTGGTACTTTTTGACATATCGGATCTGTCTATTATGACTTTTTTTCAACTGTTCAAATTCTTCACGACCTTCACCATCTTTCAAATCACAAAAATACACCACTCGCACATCATCTCTTTTCACAAAATTTTGCACCACATTTAACCCTCTCCCTCCGCATCCAATCAATGCAAGGTTGACAACTTCATTTGGACTATACCTCCCCATTGCGGAAGACAGATGATAAGCCAAGTTCCCCATCGTCACTCCCAACGCCCCTCTTCCCAGATGGGATAGGAACTGCCGTCTATTTACATATTTCATAGTGAAAAACCTCCTATTTGTTAGAATAGATGTGTATATCAAATGATTCCCTGGAATGGAAATAACAGAACCTTTCGGGGACATTCGCATGAATATAAGAATGGTGGCTCATTTCATTAACCTCAACTGATACATCCAAATATTTCTGCAGTTGATTTTCAAAATTTTATTGCTCTCTTAAAAGATAACATACGTAGAAAGCGCCCTGGGCCAATTAAAACAATTTTATTCACTATTTGTGTTCCAATATTCAGTTTAAACCAAAAGGTGTTGGAAATATCCAAATCAGTTCTGAGCAAATTTTATTCAGTATTATTATTCCTCTTCCAATCGTAATGTAAACCGTTAGAGTGTTGTCGGTTTAAGTACAATTTTTTCAATATTCACCCTCTGCTCCATAGTTGCTACCAGTACTACAACCTCTGCTACTTCTTCTGGCTGTAATAATTTTTTTCTTTGTTCAGGTGAGGGTGGGGAAGAGCGTTGATTCACTATCGGTGTGTTTCCAGTGCCAGGACATAGTAAGCAGGATCGGACATTATGTGGATTCCCCTCTTCATTGCAGATTTGGGTTAAAGCATCCATGCCCATTTTAGAAGTACTGTAAGCTACACCTCCTGCTATATCAGGGAAAATAGCCGCCCGGGATGCGATATTAATTATTGTTCCAAATCCATTTTTTTTCATCTGAGGAAGGAGGCGTTTTACAAAAATAAATGCACTCGTGAGATTTATCTTTATTAATTCTCGCCATTGTTCAGGTGAGGTTTCCTCAATACTACGCGCGGATATATTCATTCCAGCATTATTAATGAGAATATCTATCCGCCCAAACTCATCTAAGGCTTTCGTAATCGCAGAATTAATCTGCTCCTCCTTACCGATATCTGCTGGACATATAACAGCTAGGGCATCAAAGTCATTCTCTATTTGCTCTGCAACCTCTTGGAGTTTTGGTTCTCTCCGTGCGACAAGCGCAACATTACTTCCTTGTTCCGCTAATGCAAGTGCAATAGAACGTCCAAACCCACTACTTGCTCCAGTTAGTAATGCCGATTGTCCGGTTAATCGTCTCAAAGGGTTTCTCAATCTACTTTAATATTTAAATTGTTGGTAATTTGTTATTCCCTAAATTTATTTTAAATAAGCACTTATTCTGTACGGTCATTCTCAACACTCTCATAATAATCGAAACTTTTCCCAAGCTTTTCTTTTAATGGAAAGGTGACAGCATTTAATTCTTCAACAATAAGCGGGTCTAGCGGTTCATTGGCAGCTTTCACATTCTCTTCAAGCTCTTCAACTGTTCTAGCTCCAACAAGTGCACAAGTTAAGTTCTCTTGCGCTAGAGCCCATTTAATAGCAATTGCTGGCATACTTATTCCCACTTCCTGCATGATGATCCGAATACCTTCTAATGCTTCGTTTGTCTCTTGTTCTGCGCCTGCCTCTCCATGTCTGGTCAAATGGTTATTATCAGCACTAAAATGCCTCGTCCGCCGCTGCCATTTGGGAACATCCTCAAGAGTGGGATAGATATCAGCTAAGATTCCTTGCAGCAATGTCATATATCCGATAACACCTATTTTATTCTGTTTACTATAAGGTAAAATTTCATGTTCAATTGCACGAGCGAGCAAACTATATGGAAGCTCGTTTACTACAATGTCGGCAAACTCTCGAGCCTCGTTTAACCTTTCTAAACCAAAATTACTGACACCGATGTACCGAATTTTCCCCTGTTCCTTTAATTTATTTAGAGTAAAGAATGCATCATCTAGTTCAGGTGGATTATTAATAAGAGAATAATCATTTGTAAAATGTTGAATAGACTGAGGACTGATTGGCCAATGCACCATATACAAATCAATATAATCAGTTTGTAATCGATTAAGAGAATCTGTACAATGTTTTTTTAATACATCAGGTTTTGTATTGCATGGAGATATTTTTGTGCCAATTAAAACTCCATCCCTGGGGATCCCGCGTATTGCCTCTCCAAGTGCCTTCTCACTCCGTCCATTGTTGTATGCTTCAGCGGTATCAAAATAATTTATTCCAAGCTCAACAGCTCGACGAACTACTCGATTCACATCCCTTTGATTTTGTTCCCCCCAATAATCTCCGCCCCCAAAAGCCCAACACCCGGCACCTAATTTTGACAGTAACAATTCAGTATTTCCACATCTTCGTAGTTCCATAGAATCGATATCACCATTTAAAGTGGTTAATAATTTGCTATACGCCTGTGTATTGTCTGCAAAAATAAGAGTGAAACATTATAACACCACCGCCTTTTATACATCTTCTATCTATTTGACAATAAGGTTTGGCATTTAAATTAATTTTATAGTACCATGAAATTGGTACATCAAATGAAAAAGTATGATATATCTAAAACTGACATAAAGGATTTAGAGCGGATCCGAATTGTGAGATCCACAAATCCCTTTCTCTGGATGTCAGAGGAGAATCCCATGGCTGAGAGGTGCGGAGGAGGCCATCAAAATCACCATTTCAGCCATGGGTTCCCATTATATCCTATTGTATAGAATTCAACCTCACTTCCCTTATACTTCAGCGGGTATTCGGAAATTTTTACGATATTTTGGTTTCAAATACTGATCCGCCTCGGTATCGTTGATGAATTTTTCTGTGTCAGGATCGAGGAATAACTGACGTTTTCCAATCCGTAGGGAGACATTGCCCAAATGAACTAAGGTAGCACTTAAGTGTCCATTAACAACATCCCCATTCGGTTCTTTCCGATTCCTGACGCTTTCGATAAAGTTATTCTGGTGTACATCATCTGGAAAATACCCATACTCCTGATCCACAACCTTGCCATCCTCCTCAAAAACTTGCCATCCGCCCCCATGGCGTCCAACATACATCATACGTTCTGTTCCATAGATTTCGATTCTAGTTGCGTTTTGCGGCCAATAGGGAAACTTATCACCATAGCGGACATCCCCTTGGGACTTTTTCATATAAGGTGGAAAATTAGAGACGTCAATTGTCAAGGTAAAATCTCCATAATCATAATTAACCACCTGAATATCAGGGGTTTGCCGTTCGTCATCGAAGGCAAGACGTCCACCGATTGTTTGAGCTGAAATTGGATGCCCAGGATCTCCAATAACTAATCGAGCTAAGTCGAGGACGTGACTTCCATCATCTCCCAACGGACCATTGCTATAGTCCCAGTGATTCATCCATCCTCGGCCTGGTCCCATATTGTGTCTTCCCGGATTGTAAGGATGATATGGCGCCGGCCCCAACCATTTATCCCAATCGAGACCTTCTGGTACTTCGGTATTCGGCTGTGGGGACCAGGGACCGCCTCCAAGCATAGTGTAACACTTAACGTGCACTACCCGACCCAATCCACCATTTTCTATATATTCTTTCGCTGAATACGCATAAGGTGCACTTCTATTTTGGGTGCCGATCTGCACAATTCTGTTATATTTATGTGCTGCTTCTATTATTTTCCGACCCTCCCAAATCGTTTTGGAAGGTGTCTTCTCGACGTAAACATCTTTCCCTGCCTGACAAGCCCAAACTGTTGCCAGGGCATGCCAGTGGGGTGGGGTGGAAATCTGTACAGCATGAACATCTGGATCATCAAATATGTCACGCATGTCGGAGGTTCGCTTCGGTGAATACCCCTGTACTTCAGTCAAACTCTTTCTAATATCATCCCCTCTCCGGTCGTTTACATCACAAACGTACTTTACCTCCACATTCTCGTTTACTTTAACCATATTCAATAATACACTGGTGCCACGTCCTCCACATCCTATTAATCCTAACACAACTTTATCATTTGCTCCCTGTATGCTTCTTACAGTAAGCCCAGATAAGCCCAATGATGCCCCGACTATTCCCTTCATCGAATTGCTTAAAAAAACACGCCTGGTTAATTTGTCCATTTCTGTGTCTCCTCTCATATTAGAATATTCTTTTCCATTCTGTGTATTCTTCATTTGAGTATAATCGAGCAGAAATTATCCTTAAAACCTAATATCGTGCTATTTTTCATCAGGTAGAGCTTTCGTAGCCCCAGTACTGATACCACCATCAACTAAAAGGCATTGTCCCGTAATATATTCACTTTCGTTGGAAGCCAGGAAAACAATCGCACCATCAAGATCATTTGGATTACCTGGACGGTTTAACGGTATCCGATCTTCTAGATACTCAACCCATTCCTTATTCTTGTACATCACGGCATTTTGCGCAGTTTTGAACCATCCTGGCGCCAGACAGTTAACCGTAATATTATAGTGGCCCCAATCATCTGCCAAACTCATCGTCATCTGCTTTGTCCCCCCTCTGCTAGCACAATAAGGCGTAAGACCAGCATAACCAAATACACTGGTAACCGACCCAATATTGATAATTCTTCCATACTGCCTCGGAATCATCATTTGCTGTGCGACAGCCTGGGACACAAAGAACGTCCCTCTCAAATTAGTATTCAATACCCTATTCCAATCGTCCCACGTAATATCCACTGCCGGTTTTCGTACATTGCATCCCGCATTATTAACCAAGATGTCAGCTTTCTCATAGTGGTTTTTAACTTCACTTACCATACTTTGAATGCTCTCATAATCAGTAACATCCAGCTCAACAGGAAACGCTTCTTGCCCTATCTGATTGATTTCTTTTTGAAATTGTTGCAAAGCATGTTTATTTCTACTGGTGATGACTAAATCAGCTCCAGCTCGTGCTAGGGCACGACCAAAATATTGCCCTAATCCCCTACTGGCACCGGTTACTATTGCAACCTTCTCCGATAAATCCAAGAATTGTCTGTTCATATCATTCATTATCACCTTCGGAGGTTGAAAAATTCATGTAATCAAGGAAGGAATTATGGCCGCAATATTATTTTTAATAATCCATTATTACCTTCGTATAATCGGTGGAACCATTCACCTCCATCGGACAAGGGAGATATTTTGCTTATCAATGGTTCCACATCAATCAATCCTCTATCAATCATATCCAAACAAGCAGGGTATTCCCCCTGTGAAGCACAACTGCCATAGAGTGTAATTTCCCTTGTCACAATTGATTGTAAAGGGAGATCGACTTTTGGTGATAAGTTTCCAACAAGGATGAGTGCCCCTCCCTTCCTAGTGCTGGCCAATGCCGTCTGTAATGCGGCAGTATTCCCCGCCACTTCAAATCCAATATCTGCCCCGCGGCCATCTGTCAATTTACGGACCTCAGAATCGACCTCATTATCTTTTGGATTTAAGCAGACATCTGCCCCAACCTTCTCCGCCAAAGCAAGCTTTTCGTATTTGATATCCACAGCTGCTATCTTCCCACAACCAGCAAGCCTAAGTGCTTGTATTACTAATAATCCCACCATCCCAGCACCAACCACTACCGCTGTATCATTAAGGGATATAGGCGCTCGTTCGACTGCGTGAAATGCAATCGCACAAGGTTCCACCATCGCTGCATGTTCAAATGATACACCGTCTGGTATACTAAACAAAATTCTGGCAGGCACTACAAGGTACTCCGCAAACGCACCCTGTTGCTTATACTCTGATGTCGATACCCCTAATACTCGTCGATTTTCACAAAGGTTTATTTTTCCTTGCCGGCAGTAAAAACACTCACCACAATATATGGTAGAATCAAAGGTTACTCGATCACCACGTTTCCACCCGGTGACATTATCTCCTACCTCTTCGATAATGCCAGAAGCCTCATGCCCCATTATTATCGGTGGTATTCGTCTTCCTGAGCTACCATCCATCCCGTGCACATCGCTTCCACAAGTCCCTGCCGCTTTTATTCTTAATAATACCTCGCCGTCCCCAACTACTGGATCAGGTACATCCAGATATTCAAATTTATTATATTCTTTCAGAACTAATGCTTTCATTTGTCACCTAACAACTTATTTTTTTCATTGTTTTGTTAATAAATTCCCTGAATAAGCTCCAATAGACCGCGAACCCCTGTAACAGAAGTGACACATGCAAAGATAAAAGCAAGCACTAACCCAATATTCAGCCATTTGCCTGCCTTTAAACTTCCCATATATGCTTCTTTATTGATCAAATATATAATCCCACCGATTACTACCGGTAAAATAAAAATACTAAAAACCTGGGTGGCGATTTGTGCAATAATAGGGTTTCCACCGATCAAGGGAACAGTAAGACCAACTATTGCCGCCACACCACATAATATTTTAAATCGAGTAGACTTTGTATCTAGCTCACCCTGTTGATAATCCGCAACAAGCCAAGGTAAGACCATCAAAATCGGGAACGTCGAAGATAACCCTGCACTCATAACCCCAAACATAAAAAGCACGACCGCGAACCGACCGGCTACTGGTTTCAATGTGGTTACCATATCTAATACTTTGTTAATATTCAACGCATGATGATGTAATGCACCAGTGGCGGTAACAATGATTGAGCCACTTACTACAAACATTAACACGGCTGCCATTATCGCATCTCTACGTTGCTCTCGAATATTCTCACCCGTCCATTTTTTTCCGTGCATTAAAAGTGGACGAGTGACAAAAGTTGGGGAAGTCATGGTGGTCCCAATTAATGCAGCCACTAGCAGATTACCACCAGGCACATTAGGAACTCTAGGAATAAAACCTTCGGCTATTTCCCCTGGACTGGGCAATACGATAAACATTGAAATAACAAAAGCTAATCCCATGATGGTTACAAAAACAATTAAAACTTTTTCAAAAAATGAATACTTACCCACCAATAAAAACAGGTACATAATTAAAATCAATAATGCGGCAATAGCCAAGATCGGCCAATAGCTTTGCGGACGAAGCTCCGGAACAAACATACGGATGGTTTCCCACACTGCATTGGAAGTAAGCCCAAGAATTCCCGATAGAGCAGTCCATTGAGCGACAACAACTCCAATTATGGTAAGAATAGCAATAAGCTTATTAAGACCTACCCCTAACCCTAACTTTGCTTTGAAACTATGGATTGCGGTATCTCCGGTCACAATGGCATATCGCCCAAATGCTTCAAGAAGCACTCCGGAAAATATGCAACTTAATCCCAACGCCCAGAGTAAATGTGTGCCAAACTGAGCGCCCGCTTTTGTCATAGAAGTTACACTCCCGGTACCTATAGTATACCCGATCGCAAAAATCCCTGGCCCGATACCTAACACCCATGCCATAAGTCGCTGAAAAACAGATAATCTCTCGACAGGTTCACTCATTTGCTACCCCCGCTTTGTAGATACACTCCTAAGAAAAGAACCAGCTCCTAATCAATTTTTATTACTAACGAGATTCGCACCACCTCTAACATTTATATTCAAAATCCAGATAATTAGTAAGAATCATTTAGGCACAGCACGAATGCTGCATTACGTAATGAAACCGGCAATTCTTCGCTGCCAAATTTATAGAAATGCGGCAGATCTCCGTTTCAATACATGTTTATAATTTGTTTTTCATCCAGCGATAAAAAAACAAATTACAAAAACATACCTCGCTTCAATCACATTCTTATTCGCTATCTATCTTGCTGCCCAAACAATTGCATTCGTCACCATATTTACAAAGTTTTCATTTTCCCAGTCTTGCAATCCACCAAGAGCTGCAAAGAAAATCCGAGCACCTTTGTAATTACGTACCCATGCTACCGGTTCTGGCCCATCCCCCTGGGAATTCGTACCGGTAAATAAAACTGATACATCGTCAGCAACCGGCGACATTCTATACAAGCTATAAGGTGAAGTCCATCTATCTTCTACTCCATCCAATATTGGATGGTCACTAAATTCTTGATTGACTTCCAACTGTAAGGTTGGCCCTACCGGAGAACCCGTTGGGTGGCGCACCCCAGTGTCACAATCTATCTGCGGTGATTCCGGGGTCCCCGTGTAATGCATATGATAATTACCCCCGAGAACGACATTATCAAACTCTAACCAATTCTGAAATCCATGGCTTGCCGTTCGAAGAGCAACAATTCCTTTACCTGAGTTAGCGAATTCCTTTACATATCGCAATTGCTCCCCATCAATTGTTGTCCGTCTTACAAAAAATAAAGCCACATCGGCATACTGCAAAATTTCTAAACCAGGAATGTCATCATACTCATCCTTTTCGTTAATATTCCCCGTCGCTTGCAACCGAATAACGTTAAACTCTGGATGCTGCTTTTGAAGATATTGCTCATAATTTCGCAAAGAGATATTGGTAAAATATTCATTTGCTCCCGAGACTAAGACAACTGTCTTTGAGGGGTTTTGTGTTGAAGATGTATCCTGAGTAGCGCATGAAACTATAACCACTGCCAGTAAAATGACAACCAGAAACCGTATGCGAACTGCGAACATAAGCTCTCCTCCCCGAATTCAGGTTAAAATTAATTCTTAATTGTGGAATGGCTATGATGTTTGGCAGTAATATACATGTTGTATTACATATCTGCAAATAAAATTTTAAACCGTTTCTATATTGCAATACTTATAAACGATCATTGTGTGATATAATATGCAAGAATAAAACTGGCGTATAAAAAGTTGTGTCAAGCTGAATAATTCATAAACGCTTGTTACGCATTCAATATTCCGAATTTTCTGTTGATGATATTTTCCTTTTTCAGTGAGGGTTTCCCGGGAGATGGCAATGGAACGGTTGCCCCAAGCCCTCGGTGCCTTCTGGAGCCCCACAGCAAGTGTTCCTCACTTCTAGAGATCCAATCAGACGCACGAAGCCATCGAAGCGGACAGCCCTGGTGCGCTGGACAGCAAATGTGGCCTCTCTTAGGCCCTGTCGGGACCTGCCCGCGCCCGGAGATGGGAGAAGATCCCCAACAGCCGGGCCAGGTCGACCTGCCACGGATACGCCGCTGGGAGCTGGACTTTGAGGCGGGTCTGCAGCACCCGGATGCGGGCCCCCGATCTTCAACACGTGCTGTTGGAGGGTCTCCATGGTGGGCTGGGCCCACCGGATGCCCCGACACCCTTCGGGCCGGAGGGCCTACAAGCGCACATCCGCGGCGGCCAGACAAAAAAGCCGGAACTGGTTGGCTTCAAACCGGTGACACGAGGTGTGATCATTCTGGAGATACCGCTTATGATCTTTAATATATTGTTCATCTTTGCCCCGGGCACAGTAGACCGTCTCATACAACACCCGCCCCCACCAGTGCCAGCAGTCCGTGGTAATCGCCCGGAGATTGATCTGCCCAGTGGCCGTCATCTCCACTTTGACCATCAGTTTCCGGGGGTGTCACTAAGTCGCCGCGTGATAGGCCCAGCTGGCATACCGGGTGTGAGATTCCCCAAAGCGAGCATCGTGCGTCTCGACGGTGTGAATCAGCCGCTGGATCCGGGCATCCTTCCGCAGCCATTTGTGCACCAGGAAACCGATGATCGATCAGATCTGGGAGTGCGCCGCGATCCAATCATAGACTGCCAGTGCCCCGTAATGCTGATCCACCCTACCAGGATGAGCGTGTCCGGCCAGGCCGCCCGAAGGCGCGCCACCATCCGGCGCAGATAGGCCGCGACTTCCACACCCCTGGGCCGGTGGCCGGAGCGTAACAGGGTGGTGATGCGTTGGTGGCCACTGAGGCCTTCATAGACATGCAGCGGTTGATAGCACCAGTGCCCATAATACCCATTGAAGAGCACCAGTTGTTGCTGCCCGTACACGACACTGTCAGTGTCACCAAATCCGGCACGATCACCTCCGGCGGCTCGGCATATGACTGTGGGATGACGTCGATACAGGCGGCAGCCATCCGAGAGCGCTGCGTCCGGCTGGGGGCATTTTCCAGCCGGGTCATAGTGGGTTGACTCGCCAAAGGGGACGCCCGATCCGGGACCTGGTCGACCGCCAGTTGCAGCGCCGGATCCTGCCGGAGCAGGTCACAATCAGTGGCGTCCGGATAGCCACAGGCGATCTGGTAGGCCCGTTGGGTCAACAATGTTTCCTGTGCCTGCGTGATTATTAAGAGGGATGCAGGGGATCGGACAGACAGGCGGGCAGCGCCGCTAGGATGCCGACGTGGGCTTCGGGCTCCCGCAACAGCAGTATGCTGACATCTGAAGTGAGGCCACCGCCGGCACAGAAGGGAATGCACCGGCCTCCCGGGGTGAGATCTCCGAACCTGTATGCAGACCAAGGGTTCGTCCCGAGCGCGCTAGTCTCGTGAATTGTCTTGAGGCTCCCCCCCTCAGAGGCCGTCGATAGGATGAAATGCCCAAAGTAGCAGCATTGACACACACGGTCCGTGGAGTTGCAAGCGGGTTTATGTCCGAAGTCAGGAGTGTTTTGGCTTACCCCCGTCGTAACGGCTCGGGGTTCGGTGTCCACGCTTCGATGATACAGTACAGGGAGAGATCCGGAGAGACAGGACAGTCTATAGGGTGAAGAGTACCTTAGGGGGGACTACACCCACAGAGGGGGGTTCCAGACAGAGAAAATGCTTGACATTGTTTAGGAGTATTCAGGTTAACCCGGAAATACGCTTTCTCATTTTCCATTATCTATAGATGGAATATCAAACCCAATCTGTTCATAATGCTGTAAGACATGTTGCTCTGCCTCTTCCATATGCTTGCGCATGATTTTAAAAGCATTAGCATCATCTTTCTTTTCGATAAACTCGATTAGCATATTATGATTTTTTACTGCTAAATCTGGAGCATGCGATTGTTTATAATTTGATGAAATAAATTTTGGTAACAACTGAAAGATCGGTTCCATGATAATTGGAATAATAGGATTATTTGTGGCCTCCGAAATTCTTCTATGAAACTGGATATCAATATCTACCATTTCATCGGGATTATTTTCTGAATCTTTAAATTTTATAAAATTTTCTTTTAAGTAATCAAGATCTTCCTCTGTTCTATGCAATGCCGCTGATTTAGCAATTTCGGGCTCCATAAATAAGCGTATGCGTATTAAATGTAGCAAACCTGCTTTTCCGCATTTCATATCAAGAAGCTGGTAAAATGGTTCAACCACATTGGAAGGATCAATTTCCGAAACATAAATCCCACTCCCCTTACGAATATTGATTAAACCCCTACCAACTAGCATCCTCAATGCCTCACGAATTGCTGTGCGGCTCACGCCAAATTGTTCCCCCAATTCAACTTCCCCAGGTAATTTATCGCCTGGCTTAAAGATTTTATTCTTGATAGCTTCTCTAATTTGATTTTCTACTCGATGACTTAAAGGTTCAGTAGGTTGAATTTTTACAAATGGGCTATTATTATCCACAATTAATCCTCTTCAATTTAATAATCCTCTTTAATCTAATTTCCAGTTATAATATAATACATATTATGAATAATGTAAAATATTATGATAAACCCTAAACGCTGAGAAAGAACTTTGCTTTGCTCCCAACACGGGCTTGGCCCGGTTTTTTTACCGATTCAGGGCTGCCGGGCACCATTCTGCGTTCCCAACATCTCCTCTATCCGGACCGCGCCGGTCTATGCGGAGTACCTCCGATAGCAGGCCTTTGCAGCCGTACGCCGCCCGCCGACTCCAATGCATTACACCCCATCTAGGCTCGGCTGTTTACGCCAGTACCGGGATCCGCGCCCGGACGGCGTGCAGCCGATCGAGCGTGTCCGGCTGCGTGTTGCTATAGAACCACACTTGACGGGCATGTCGAGTCACTATGGCCACCCAGCGGACACAGCGAGTACGCAAATTGCGAAGAGGCCAGCGAAGCCACACCACGGGTAGGACCAGGCACTGGAACAGATTCAGGAGCGAATAGGCCAGCATGCCCACCAGAAAATAAGCCCACTGACGGCGCACTGCCCATAGGGCAGATGCCGCAATTGCAAGCCACTCTTGGCCTCCCCTATCTATTGCTTGAAGGTTTCCCGGGCTTGGTGGTGCAGGAACGCTTGCACGGCCATCCGATCCACCGGGATATTCGTGTCGACCGCCCAATACTGATGCACCCCCCGGCCGGGAAACAATGGGCCGGCTTTGACCTGCGTGCGCAGTACGACCAAGCGGAACGCGTGTTCCAAATCCGTCATCGTATGCAATGTCTCCGCCAATTCCCGGTGGTGCCGTGCCGCGCCCCGTCCCGATCCCGATACCCCGCACTATCCGCCCGCACAGGCTGCAGCTAAGCCGCCGACGGTAAATGGGCTTGCATCCAGGAGGTTTCTTTCTTTCCCTATATCGGATTTAAGGAAATTCAAGCAACAGAGGTATCAATTGGCTCAATTTTCCACGGATCGTATACCATCAATCACAATTTGGATGAGATTAGCGTTTTAATTGATAGGTAACTCTCTGAACTCTCATGCAGCCCGGGGAAAACCATCCCAGCCAGGACGAGGATGTTATGTTTGTCACGAAAATAGCGAGACAACTTTTGACTATAAAGAGCACCTGTGTGTGGATTTGAAAATATGACCTGATCAAGACGGTGCCATTGCCACCTTCCCGTGTGTAATGTTCGGCTTAATTCGAGTACCTTATTACCTGACAGGAATAGAGTATCCTCACGGTCAAGGCATAAGTAAAACCATTCCAGAATATAGAGTTTCAGGTGAACGGGATCTCGTGTGGTATCATAGATAGAACTGCCTGGAATGTACCATTGATTGGCGCTCAGTGGCAACTGAATAAAAAGAAACCCCATGTTCACAATCAGGTGGAGCGATTTTTTATTCGTCGGACGAAAGATTTTATCTACTGACAAAACCGGGATCTCACGCTTGACAGAAATACCACTCAAGGGTTTTGTCCACGTATCTTGTTCAATTTAAAGCAAGCTTTGATATGGCTGGCGCCAAACTTTGCCTAAGCTGGTGGACGTGCTCCCCCGTAAGACGGTAACCAGATTGATGGAGATAAATGGTCAGCCGAAAAGCTATGAGTCTGCTCTAAAAACTCAAAATGTGAATTGTGGGGAAATTTTCACGAATTTTCGTTTCCTCCTTTGCCTGGACGACTTGAGCGTGTACAAATGATGCCAAATGCGCATAACATGATGGATGACTGTGGTGAGTCACCGTGGAAGCAAGGCCTCCAGCGTGATGGCAGTCTCCGGGTCGGCCAGGAACCGGCTGATCCGCCCGAAATTCATCCCCATCGCCCGCAGCAGAGCGTACGTCGCCGTCGCAAATGTTCCGTGCACCTTCAGTGTGCCGTTGACCACTGCTCCCTGCATCTCCCGGACGGTGGCTTCCACGTTCGGCCGGAGCGTTTGCCGCTCCTCCGGGAGCGCGGCCCAACGACGCCACCGGGCATGCCGCTGGGCGTCCGCCCCATCAAAATACCTGCGACGGGCGGCTTTCCCCACCCGCGTCTGACACGCCTCTTGCACGGGGCACTCCGTACAGATCGCCCACTCAAATTCCGCTTTCCACCTTTTCCGGGTGCGGTGCGCGGTGACCGTCTGTTCCGGACAGCGGACTCGATACGGCCCCGTCTCCGGCGAGAGGATCTCCAGCGGCACCGCCGCCGTGCGCCCCTTGATGGCGGTTTGAATCAGGGTGATGTCTGCGGCCTGCAAGGCCTGGTCGGTGGTGTCACTGACATACCCGGCATCGGTGTGCCGTTCCGCCAGGGCGGGGGTCTTCGCCTGCATCCGCTCCACCCGGGCGGCCAGGATCGTACTGTCGTCGGTGGTATTCGGTGCGACGGCCACATCCGTGATGAGCCGCAATTGATGGTCGGGATGACACGTCTCCGCCACATGGATGACCTGACCCCGGCTTTCCTGGGCGCCTTTCTTCCGATAGGTCGCGTCTGGATCGTCCGGCGACTGCAGACTGGCACTCCCCAACGTGTCGGCCGGCCGCACCTGCACCTGGTCGGCGACGTCCGTAAAATGCTCGGTGTACACTCGCTGCAGGATCCGGTAGATCTCGGTGTCCCCATAGTCCGCCTCAAAGCGCTCCAAGAGCTGCTGATACACTCGCCCCAGCTGCGTCAACTCGGCCGGAATCGCCTCGGCCTCCAGCCGATACAGATACTGGCCGGACGATTGCCCCAGGTACGGCTCCACCAGCTCGTCCACAGCCGTCTGGTCGGCCTCCGTCAACACCCTGACAAACCGCTGCAACACCTCAATGATCAACTGCAGCCGACTAGAGTCCCGGATATTGGAGGCGGCCAGAAACGAGTCCGCTCGCTGAATCTCGGTCTGCACCTCCAAGGCGTCCACCTGCTCTTGGGTCAGATGATCGAACACCCGCTCCAACAGGTTCTCCCCGGTCTCCACCCAGTAGTCTGCCAGTCGGGTTTGAAAGTGGAAAATCGTCGCCGGGTTGAGCGGCGTGGCTCCAGATCCCACAACCCCAAGGCCGTCCGGGTCTTCAAGTCAATATCGATATGGTCGAACAACTCGCGGTAGGTCCACCCCCGCTTCTGCAGCAAAATGAGGGCGGCGACCAGCGTGTTCACCGGGGCATTGGGGCGGCTGCCTTCCTCGGAATACAACACGACAAAGTCCGCTTCCGGGATCTGACGGAACAACAGCTGATAGAACTGATACTCTTCCGACGCCTCCAGTTGCTGTCGCTTCTGCGAGGGCAACTGTGCCAGATACCCGAACAACTCGGTCTGGTCATGGGATCGATTGGGGCGAAACATTACAGCCTTTCGGTTGAATGTATGGTAAGTTGTTAATAATATTGATCATAATATACGAAACGCAGTCCGACCATTCTATGAAAATCCTAGACTTTTTAGACTGCACTCACTTGTTAGGGCATCTTAGGTTTCGTGGAGTGATCATCATGTGTATAATTGCATATGCAACAAGTTCTTACAGCCTATGTAACTCGCACGCAGATTCCCCGTATCTTGCGTGCAGCCTATTTTGGCGATCGCACCCGGTGTCCGCAGTGTGGCTTCACCCGGAAATTGTGGCCGCTGAGCGATGATCGATGGCAGTGTCCCCGTTGTTACAAGAAGTTTACCCTGGGCACCGATACCTGGCTGGCTCGGGCCACCTTGTCCTGGACAGCCATCTACGAACTGCTGCACTGGTTTGAATTGGGATTGTCCGATCGTACGATCCTTGAACGACTGGAGCTGGATTACCAGCAAGGACGCCGCGTCTTTCATCGACTGCGCGAGGCAATTGTGGTGCATGAGAACCAGTCGATCCGGGTGTTGGATGGCGAGGTCAAAGTCGATGAAACCTATGGTGGATACAAGTGTCGGAATCGGAAACGAGCGCAACGAGAGCCGTTGCGGAAAACGGGGCAGGTGCAACGTGGCCGGGGAGCGAAACACCTGCAGCAGCCCATCTTTGGCATTTATGAACGGGCAGACGGGATTGTGTATGTGAAGCCGGTCGACGATGTGACCAAGGAGACTCCGCAGCAGATTATCAAAGGCAAAGTGACCCTGGATACCACGATTTACTGCGACACCTGGAAGGCCTATCACCAGTTGGATCAAACATTTGAAGCGCATCAGCGCGTGAACCACAGCCAACACGAATATGTCCGGGGCGCAGTTTCGATCGACGGCATCGAAGGGTTCTGGGGCTGCCTGAAAGGACGCTTGTTGAAATACCACGGGATCAGGCCCCGGACCTTCATGCGCTATCTGAAAGTAGCGGAATTTCGCTTGAATCATCGGCACTTGACTCCAGAGGAATTTGTGCAGAGTTTAGTGACCGTCTTAATGGAACCAGTAACTCCACGAAACGATAAATGCCCTACTTTAATTTACCAGCCGAATCAGAATCGAGAAACAACACGGTATCGTTATGTCTGCGTAAAACAGTGGCAGGGCACTCGGTACTGATGGGGCCATTCAGGGTACGATAGACAGCCTCCGCCTTTCTGCGAGCTGGCACTGCACAACTGATGGTTTGACTGCGCAGGATAGCCGGAATTGTCAACGTTATCGCCCGCTTCGGGACCTCGTCGAATGTGTCAAACCATCCCTCTCCATATTGCTGGTTTCTCGACCGTTCATCCAATTTGACGATTTTAACCAATCGTGAATCTCGGAAATCTGCCACATGCGGATCATTAAAGGCGATGTGCCCATTCTCGCCAATCCCGATGCAGGCCACATCGATTTCATGGGTCTGGAGCAGGTTCTCATAGCGTTCGATTTCCCCGTCCGCATCTCCAACATCACCATTAATAAAATGCACCTGACCCGGATTTACTTCATCAAGAATGCGTTCCCGAAGATATTTTCGAAAACTGGCCGGATGCTGTGCATCCATATCCAGGTATTCATCCAGATGAAAGACCGTTATTTTGGACCACTCAACCGTGTCATCTTGCCGTAAAGCATCCAGAAATTCAAATTGCGAAGCACCCGTGGCCAGGATAATATTCGCCAAATTCTTCTCCCGAATTGCGGAAGAAATTTTCTCGGAGACAAAAGCGGCAGCCGCCGCCCCCAACTCTTCACTTTTCTCTAAAATTCTCACCTTCAAGGAATCAACCTGCAGCGTTCTTTCACCACTCTCATGATTCATAGCTTCTCCTTTTCTTATTATAATTCTCGAAGTAATTGTTTCGACTAAAGAAGGGTCCTAAAGTTGAACAATACAATGGAAAAAGTGTAGTGAAAACAACCCTCTATATATATTACTGTCCACATATTTTTAAAATGGTGGAATGGAGAAACAGTCCTGCCCAAAATCAACGGGCAATCAACGCTGGTTGTTGTCATAATTGCAATAATGAAATTGCAACCGGCTCGTTAATTGGTTCCAAAAGGATGTTCTCACAAGGTGTTTTACTCGTTCAAGCTGATTCGCGAATAATTAATTCAGGTTTCAATACTACTCGCCGTTTCTCCTGGATACTGTCGGAATTCAGGTTTCTCAAGAGAATGTCCGCCGCTATCTCCCCTATCTCTTGAGCGGGCTGACGAACCGTCGTGAGGGGGGGATGAAAGAATACAGCTGTTTCAATATCATCATAACCGACGATTGAAACGTCTTCGGGGATCTGGAGACCTTCCTCGTAAATGGCTTTCATGGCACCCAATGCCAATCTATCATCCCACACAAAAAATGCCGTCGAATCCAATCCTTTGTAAATTTCTGATTTAACCACATTGTAGCAGCTTTTAATTGTTTCCTCGCAATAGAGCACCTTTAATGCAGTGGGAGGTAATCCACTTTCATTAATGGCCTTTCTGCACCCTCCTATTCGTTCACGACCACTGGAAGCCTCAGGCTTGGCACAGATATACGTGATGTTTGTATGACCCCGTTGTATAAGGTATTGTACTGCTGAATGCGTCCCGGCGACATTATTGTTTATCACATAACTACTATCCAGGGCTTCTGTATGGCGATTCATCATCACGAAGGGGAGATCAATTGAATTCAGAATTTCTATATATCTGGCATCTTGTTGTAAGGGATATATTAAAAAACCCTCCACTCGTTTTTTTCGGACAAGATTAATATACTCCAGCTCCTTATCGGCGATTTCTTTGGTACTAAACAACATGATACTATATTCTTGCTGAAAACATTTGTTATTAATTCCTTGTATAACGCTTGCATAAAAAGCATCTGCGACATTAGGTATTATCACCCCTATAATACCTGTTTTACGTGTAACCAAACTTCTTGCAAGATCATTTCCGGTATAGTCCAATTCGCTAGCAATCTTCAAGATTTGGGCCTTGGTGTCGGAGCTGATATCCTCTTTGTTATTTAATGCGCGAGAAACGGTAACTACTGAGACATTCGCTCGTTTCGCGATATCCTTCATTGTAACAGCCATCATTATCCCTTTACAATATATTGTAAACGTTAATGTAACCGTTAACGATATTAGTTATTCCAAAAGGAATTATCAAGAAATTTTATTTTGGTCCATTTAAGTTATACAAGATGTGTTAACGATCAATCAGGAAAAAATTATGTATCAATAGTTCTATAAACGTCCTGTCAGCAATGTTATTATAGGCTTCATTAAGTTATAACAGTTCATGATGAACCGGTGCTCCATCCCGTTGAGAAAGGTCCATTCCAATGCGTGGACAGAGTATACCAGGCGTTCAACCGGAATGAGAGAACAGTCATGTTGATTCCTTATCATGGTCTATACAGTTCGGCTTGCGACCGCGTTTCAACATTTCAGCACCTTATAGACAGTCGGCCGACTAAACTGACCACCGTGATGAGCATGACTGATGAGGCGCTCCCACTTTTTATAAGAATTCCTTAGGTTGCTCCAGCGTCAATTTAATGTCTGTGAGCGGTTGGGGGTGGACGTGCAGGTGTTTAAAAAAAACACGCGGCCCGGCGATCCAGATGAGTGCCGAGACCTCGTCGGCATCGATCAACGCCAAGCGGCGGTTCCGCAGGTGGTGCAGTGGGTCCAGGACATTCGCTCGGACCATCCCCGGATGGGGGGCCGGAAGCTCTATCATCAGTTACAAGATCGGTTAGAGGCGCTGGACGTGCCCCTGGGGCGGGATAATTTCTTCGCGCTCCTCCGCGCGAACGACTTACTGGTGGCCACGCGGAAACCGCAGGGCCCTCGGACCACCCAGGGCGCTGCCACGCGGTGGGGCAACCAATTGGCCGAGGAACCGATCACGGGGCCTCACCAGGCCTGGGTGGCCGATATTACCTACGTGCGGACCGACGAAGGCTTCTGTTACCTGGCCCTGATCAGTGATGTCTATTCCCGAAAAATTGTCGGGTGGGATGTGGCCGCCAGCCTGGAATGGGCGGGGGCCCTCCAGCAAGCGCTGCAGGCCAAGCCGCCTGACGCCACGCCCCTCCACCATTCCGATCGGGGGAGCCAGTACCGCAGCCGGGCGTATATCCAGCGCCTGCAGCAGGCCGGCTGTCGGGTCAGTATGACGGAGGACGACCACTGCGCGGAAAATGCCCAAGCGGAGCGCCTCAACGGGATTCTGAAAGCCGAATATCTGTTGGACCACACGTTCCGGACGGTGGATCAAGCCCGGCGGGTGACGCAGCAGGCCATCCGGTGGTACAATACGGATCGGCCGCATCTGCGCTTGGACTATCAAACGCCCGAACAAGTCCATCAGGCGGCCGCATGAAACCAAAAACCTGTCAACTTATTTCAGGACAAGACCCCATCCTACATCCTGTGTTTGCCAATCAGGTTTTCAGTAAAATTCCGGCCGATCTGACATATGCAATCGCTGGAAAAAGACAAGAATCAGCCTGCTTCTCCCAGAGATAACTCACCTACCACAACTGTCTGAATTCCAAACACTCAAGTGGCTATGGGATGCTCCAACACCTCCTCGTGGTATCGATCCCAGTACATCTTTTTCCCCTCCCGGTAACTCCGCGTCGCCATAATGACCGCGATGGAATGGGCAAATCCGGTTTCGATACTGCCATGCGGAGTTTCGCGGTTCCGTATGCACTCAATCCAGTTATCCATGTGTTCCTTGCTGTCATCGCTCAGGCCCGTTGGCGGGGGTTGAGCCTCTCCCTCAAGCAAAATGGGTTGTGGTTTGGTATTGACGTCATCATGCCGGAAGACGAAATTAGACCGCCAGGCGCTCTCGGTCTGCGGTTGGAACCACCATTGGGGACTGCCTTCGCCGCCCACGGCATACAAGGTACCTTCCGTACCCCGGATGATGGTATGGTCGCCATAGGAGTTGCCAAAAGAGGTGGTGTAGGTGTACAGCACTTCCTGTTCCTGGAAAGTAGATGCGATGGTCAGCGTATCCGGATTTTCCCTGGCATCGTGCCAGGCGAAGATGCCACCGTTGGCCATGGTATCATCCGGGATGAAGGTATCCAGGTAGAAGTGCGCTAATCCTGAACCATGGCTGTACCATTGATCCGTGATCCCGCCGGAGAATTCCCGGAAGATCCGGAAGAAGAAATACTTCTCCGGGTCGAACGGCACCCAAGGCCTGCCCGCCAGCCAGCGCTCCCAGTCTGTGTCTTCCTCTTTGATGGTGGTAACACTCGGACCTTTGGGGTCATACCAACGGGGACCATTGTAATTCCAGCTCTGTTCGATCTTAGTGATTTTCCCCAGTTTGCCGCTGCGGATAATCTCCCGGATCTTTCGCTGGTGGGGTTCACTCACCCACTGGGATCCCATCTGAACCACCTGGTTGCTTTCCCGAACAGTATCCCGGGCCAGCTTGGCCTGCTCCAGGGTATTGGCCATGGGCTTCTCACAGTAAACATCTTTCCCGGCTTTTGCCGACTTCACCAATGGTGGTACATGCTGGTGATCACCGGTGGCGATCATGATGGCATCGATCTCGGGGTCGGCTAGGAGATCTTCGCTGTATTGGTACATTTTTGGTTTGGTGCCGAACAGCTTTTGGGCGTTATCCGCGGCGTGCTCCCGGTTGACAGACCAAATATCGCAGACGCTATGAAGTTCGATATTCTTCCCGCCATCTTTGGAGAGCTTGATCATCTGTTGATGCCCGCTTCCCCGGTGCCCAATACCAATCTGGCCAATCATTATTCGATCGTTCGCCCCCCGTATTTTCCCATAAGAACGAGCGGTGCTGCCAATCGCCATCACTCCTGCGACTGCCGCAGCCGACCGGCCCAGGAATTCCCTGCGTGAAATAGTTCCTTTTTTATCTTTCATAACATCACTCCTTCTGCATTAGTGGTACGTTGTCTCTGGAAGGGGAAGTGCCCCCGCTCCCTGGTTTGTTCGATATTTAATGTTTCCTCTCTGCTATTGGCTAAGCCAGCCAGAGAAGACAGTGTCCATAGACTCAAAAGACTCCCGGTGTTTTTATGGTGAATTTATCCGGCTGCCCTGCCCTTTGGTAGGCATCTCTGATAAATGCAGTCTGTTTTGTCATAAACTCTGATGGAATTATCTCTCCGGCTTGATCGGTGGCATTCACCAGCAAGAGGGACAGCGGCGCCAAACCAGCTTCAAGGTCCTGCAAATCATATGCGGTCAGAGCACCAGATACAGTGCCCAAAGCATACGAGAGATCATAAAACTGGTTCGTTACCATCGATTCGTATGATAAAGGTGATTGGATCAGTGCGATCTTTCCGATGCTCTGGTCGAAAACCGCAGCGTACAGCAGAGCCGCTCCGGCTGATCCTCTGGCCACGCCGGAAATATGGCCGGCATCCAGATCGGGCCGGGAGCGTATAAACTCCAACACCCGCATAATTTCTGCGGCCCGAATCCCGGGAATGCTTTTATTTACCTGGATCGGGGCAAACCAGATGGCGTGTGGAATAGATAGATCTGTAATTTCGCCACCCGAGTAGCCAGGACCCAGTTCACCGGTGCCGATGAGGTCCGGCGCGATGACCGCAGCACCCTGGTGGACAAACCATTCCATTTCTCCGCCCGGAACGGCTGCCGCCGACTTGCCGCTGGGATGCAGGTACAAGACTACCGGAAACGATCCCTTCCCATCCGGTTTCAGCAGCAGGAAGGGAATCGGATAGTTCCCATTGTCAATAAAATACTTCTTCACGACATAGCTGTCTCGCTGGTACCGGCCGGTAAACACGGGTTGTTTCGTCGTATTGGGTGTCTGGAATCCAGAAAGCCGGCGAGCTGCATCTACAGCCTGCCTGATATGCCGGGCCGGGTGTTGTCTGGATTGTTCCAATGACAGCAACTGATCCGCGGATTGCTCCTGAATTACATCGGAGATCGTCTTACCGCCCAGAGAACTCAGGACTTGTCCGGTTTGCGTTACCCGGAGGTCTGCCGCACTTAAAAGCTTCACCGGCTCCTCAGAAGGATCACCAGGAAGGTTCAGGTGTTTCTGCAAAAATTCGTACATTGCTTCCCTGGTTTTTTGGGTGTAGCCATCTTTTATTGCTTCTCATAAACCGGATGGTCTACGATCTCTTCGTCTTGGCGATCCCAGAAGAGCTTCTTCCCTTCTCGATACGCTCTGGTCGCCATGATAATTCCAGCGGAGTGCCAAAAACCGGTATGAATATGGCCATTGGTCATTGGATCCCGGGCGCGCATGCAATCGACCCAATTATCCAGATGAGGTTTACTGTCATCACTCTGGTCTTGGGGAGGTAAACTATCGTTCCCTTCTATGGTTACCAGCTGTGCTTTCCCTCTTTTAATCGCGTCATCGAATCCGGTGTAGAACTCGAAGCTATCCCTGACGTGTTCCGGAATCAAAAACCACCGCGGACAACCTTCTCCGCCATCGGCAAACAAGGTTGCCTCTTTTCCCCGAATAACGGTATGATCTCCAAAAAGATTGCCATAAGTGGACGAATATGAATACAGTATGTGTTCGTCTTCATACGTTGCGAGCGCATGGAAGGTATCCGGATTTTCGCGAATATCCGGCCAGGAAAAAATACCACCATTCGCAACCATGGTATCCGGGATAGCGGTATCTGTGTAGAAATGCATTAGACCGATGGCATGGCTCATCCATTGACTGGTAATCCCCCCAGAGAAGTCGCGGAAAATCCTGAATTCAAAGTATTTCCAGGAGTTAAAGGGCCGATATGGTTTCCCCAATAACCAGCGGTTCCAGTCAGTGTCTTCCTCACGGATGGCAGCCACATCCGGATCATCCGGTTCATGCCAGCGATGATTGTTGTCGTTCCAGTTTTGTTCGACTTTTGTAATCTGACCCAGTTTACCTGAGCGAATAATTTCCCGAACCTTCAGTTGATAAGGATCGCTAACCCATTGAGAACCCATCTGCACGACTTGCTTCGAATTGAGTACCGCTTTGCGAGCGAGTTTCGCATCTTCCATATCAGTTGCCATCGGCTTTTCACAATAGCAGTCTTTTTCAGCCTCGACTACCTGTGCCAGAAGTTTGGCATGCTGAAAGTCACCGGTCGCGATCATCACCGCATCCAGATCCGGCATTTCCAACATATTTTCAGAGTATTGAAATTGTTTTACATCGGCATTGAATTTTTGTTTGCAATCTGCCGCGGCCTTTTCGCTGTTCAATTTCCAAAGATCACAAACTGCGACGACGCCGAGATTTTTCTCTTTATAGGACATCTGTACCATGCGCCGATGTCCTCTGCTTCTCCCGCCACATCCCAGGAAACCGATGTTAATACGGTCGTTTGCTCCCGGTACTCTTGCATAGGATGTAGCGTTTAACGCGACTGTTGCTCCGGCGACACCCAAGGTAGCGGTGCTAAGGAACTGTCTTCTGCTGATTTCTTTTTCCATCATGTATCTCCTTGCTTTTAATTGATGTTTATCTTCCGGAATGCTAGAGCCGCTAAAACTGAACACCGACAGAAAACCGGTTCACATTATTGAACAGATCAAAATTTTCGTAAGAATAGGCGAACTCCAACTTGCTTCCGCTGATCTGGGGTGTAAAACCGAAGCCCGCAGTTAACCCTGAAACATCCCGGTTAAACTGATAACCAGAACGGATGGAGAGCAACCCCATAAAACTATACTCAGCTCCAAAATTCACTCGTTCTGTGTAGTTATTGGGATGTAAAAAATCGGCGGACACCAATAAGTTAGATTTCCGGGATGACTGGCTCGCTAAGAGGTCCAGTACATCCATGGCAGCGCCCATGGTGAATGTCGTCGGCAGGGATGCAGAAACCTCTTCATACTTGACCGACGGTCCGAAGTTGCGGATGCTCATACCGAACCGAAAGCTTTTAAACCCAGGATAGTATATGACTCCCATGTTGAAGGCTACATCGGATTGCTTATTCACTTTTTTTGAACCATCGATAATATTATTACCTAAGCTTTGGCCAATATATTGGACGGTTCCACCCATAGAAAACTGTTCGCTCACTTTTCGTGAGTAGCCCAAGCCGAAGGAATAAGCTCCGACATTATTGATCATACCAATATCCTCATAGCCCTGAGCACTCTCACTACTTAGAAGGCGGGTACCCTGAATATCCCCATAATCAACACTCAGTAAATTGAGCCCAACCGTTCCAATATTCCCAAGGTTCCAGGACAGCCCTCCGGCAAAATAGTTAATATCCGCAATCCAATTCACTGTAGACAAAACGGCAGTAAATTTCGAATTGGCCAGAGAAAGGCCTGCGGGATTGTAAAACATACTCTTGGCACCATCTCCTATCGATGTGTAAGCTCCGCCCATGGCGGTAGCCTCAGGTAATAGGCTAACTTCCAGGAAATTCATGGTACTCTGCCCGACTTTTTTCATACCGACCTGCGCGGATAGCGGACTACTCAGAGCAAGACTAACAATAACGGCTGCTAATAATGTTGTGAGTTTTTTCATTGGAAAAATCCTCCTTAATATTCGAATCATCGGGTCACCACGAATTTCCGATAAGCGATCTGCCCTTGTTCAGCCTCAAAGGTGGCGATATAAACCCCACTGGAGATAACCTGCTGTGAGGAGGTGAGCATATCCCAATACAATGAGCCGGCTTGTACGGGGCTATCATGGTTAAGGGTCTGCACTAGATCGCCACTTTCAGTGAATATTTTTATAGTGACTTTAGCGGGAATATTAAAAAACAACAGTCCTCGAAAATCCGGCCAACCATACCCCTCTAACAATGGATCGTTAATATTATAGGGATTTGGAACGACTCGTATCTTGGTCATATCATCGGAAGAAGCATGTGGCGGTTCAACCGATTCCGGATTCGGCAATAACAGGCGGCTGCTCCAAACCACACCTCCCCTCTCCCCCGGTGTGGCATTCAAATCCGTATCGGAAACCCGGGTGGCAGCCTGCACATAATAGTAATAAGATGCTCCAAATTTCACGGCCGTGTCCTCGAAGGTATGTTCATTTGCTTTGTCACTCGCAGGAGTGGTATGCACAATCTGGAAGAAGGAGGTATCAAGATTGGAGACCCGGCGCATGACCCGATAACCCGCGAAATTTTCCAGTGCTTCCGCTTCCGGATCTGACCACTTAATCTCAGCTTGATTTGGGTATCCGGTTACTTCGAGGGTGGGAGGAGGTGGAGCCATGGGAACCTGGTAATTATGATCATAATTCCATTGAGCACGATAGACGGTTTTGTGGACCGAATCGATTCCGGTACTGATCCACAAGTCTTTGTTCACATCCCATTGAGTTGCTCCGGCAGGAAACTCGAAATTGTCTGGAAAATAGCCGGTGGTTGGGTCTGGCAGATCTGCAGGCGTTTGAACTGTTTGATTCGTCCACGTTCTGCCTACTTCGTTTGCTTTTTTAAGGCTTATCCCGGCTGATCCGCTCACATAAACCACATGGATGGATTCGCCAGGGTGAAAGGTGTACGGCCCGATGGCAGTATAACGGGCCGCTTCAAATCCCTGGTAAGTTATCCCTTCGCCTATGCTGGTGAAATCAGGGGAGCCCAACTCATCAGAATTCACACGGTGTCTGGAGCCGGCTGGCTGGCCAGGTAAAGGTTGACTCATTCCCAGACGACCAGTCGCCGTATTATACCAATTCGCATCATCAATCGCATGCCCCTGAAAGGAATCTTCCGAAGGCATTCCAACAACCTGTCCGGTCGCGGCAAAGGAAACCGTTGGCTGAACCGGATCGTCAATATCATCAGCGGGATTTACATAAGGAGTCCCGGAAACATGCAGGAATGCATAAAATAAAAAATCAGATCTGAGTAACCGGCCATCCTGCCCTACAGCCGGGGATCCCATATCATCACCAACTACCCTGGGGTCATCAGCATCGTATGAGTAGAAAACTCGTTGACTATCCCCCTCGGCAATTCGGGCGCCATAATAATGATACCACCGTGATGTACCGGATTTTATAACACCTGATGCCGGCCCAGGGTTGTGACCATTCGCCCAAACCTCATCATTCGAGGTTTGGTGCATTCCGATATAAAAATTATCCAGCACCTGATCTCCCACATTTGTGAAAACAATATCCGCGATGATATAATTATTGTGCTTGTCCTGGCTCCAGCCTAAGATCTTTCGCTCCGCTTCTACGTCACAGGCATATTCATGAGTTGCGGTAACCACTTGATCCGCCGTGCCGATTAATTCTCCGGGATTTACTTCACCATAAGATGAGGAGGTGATGTCATTAAAATTAACCGTATTGGAGGGATAATCATACCGAACATAACTCTTGAGAGGAACAACCACCGTCCCACTGGAATTGAGCTCGGATCGGGGGACAAAACCGGCTTTCGCAATACCGTTCCAGTTAGTCGTAAAAAGGCAAATCCCCGACCCCGTATGAGAGGAAGTGTTACCAAGATCATTTCCCACTACATTGTAATCAGCCGGAAACCAACCAGAGGTAAGGCTAATATTTCCCCCTCCTCCATTATCTGTGACAACGCTCCAAAATCTCCCCACTTTAATGGGAGTTTGTACTTGTGCCGTAGTTTCTCTAACAAAGGCCGCCGATAACACGAAGAGAACCAGTATGCTGATCATCCAGGAGTGAACCGAGGTCTGTTTATCGCCACATTGAAATTTCATTCTACTCTCCTTTTCACAAAAATTTAAAAACAGCAAATAAGTACAAACTTGGCTCCGGTTAGAATAATATTCTCAGCCCCAGCCATATATCTCGCGGCTCTCCATAAAGAAATTCACCCCGATTCGGATCATTGATGTATGATTTGTCGGACGATTTCGTCATACCGGGTTTGTCTTCTCCGGCAACGTAGAGACCGGGATTGCTTTGCCGCAATGCATCAAATTCCGAGGAGCCATACATTGGCAGGTGCAGGGAAGCAAGGTATTTTCTCAAATCGGTTGACCCGTCAAATGGTATACCGGTATACATCAGGTTGACTTTTTTGTTAAAAATATTTCGCACATTGAGATAGACTTCAAATTTACTGTGAGCTATATTGAAGCCTTTAGACAGCTTGGCGTCAGTGACGAAATAACCGGGCCATTGCTGATTATCCGAGAGGTGAAATTTCCCCAATGGATTCCATGTAAAATAGCTCCCACTCTGCCAGGTAGGCAAGAAACTGACTAGTACGTCCGCCAGCAATTTGTGCCCCATAATTGAAGGTCCCCACTGATTCGGAGTATGGAAGGTGATATTAGCGGTTAACCGGGGACGGGGGAGTGCTCGTGACTCCTGGCCTTCATACAAGCCAAAAAACGCGCCCTTGGAAGGATCCTGATAAAAATCCTCCCGACCAATCAGACCATTTTTCGATATCATGTAGTTATAATTGATCCAGCCGCTTAAAAACTCGCCAAAGCTCTTAGTCACGCTTAATTCGAACCCTTGAATGTCCTGGTATTCATTATTTAAATAACTATCGTAAGAAACATGGCCGTCTGTGCTGTTATAGCTGACACTCCCATGTTGACCGGTAACATCCTTGTAGTAGGTAGCCAGACGAACTAAATATTGCTCCAGTAAGTTGTATTCCACACCCAATTCATAAGTTATGGTTCTGGGCGGCTCAAGATTCGGATTCCCAATTTGGGTCACGTATCCATCACCGGGATCGTACGAATAGCTGAACATGTTGATATAAGGGGCGGTCGATCGAAAATGTCCATAGTTGAAATAAAACTTTGAGCGGGTGGTGACAGGAAATGAAAGCCCAATCCGGGGGCTCACGGTTAAATAATTCTTGGTTGGCTGGAGGAATCCCGGATTGGTCTGATTCAGGGATTGCCAGATTTCCCAGGCCGTTGAATTCCCTGTGTTCAACATATCGTATAGATCGTCCGGTCTAACTTCCGGAGCAAACCCTGCATTACTATAAATGTCCTCTGTGGGCCACTCACCGCCCGGATGATAATAGTCAAATCGCACCCCGAGATTGGCTACTAAACTCTGCAGGGAAATCTGGTCCTGCGCATAGAATCCAGCCTGTAAGGGTGATGCACTCCAGGTGTTTTCATAGGTGTCTTCGGGATGGTACCAGCGCCATCCCCACAAGATATTGTTAATGTCACTATAATTCATCTCAAGACCGAGTTTGATTAAATTGCTGTAATTAACCTGACTACTGAAGTCAAACTTGAGTCGGTACTGTCTGGTATTTGCCTTTCCATGGATATCACCGGCTTTGTTTGCCCACCGGTCCGAGGTGCCGTATGGTTGTTCGTATTCATTAAACTCATAGCCATCAAGAACCGTATGTCCTTTACTGTTGCCATAAGGCCTTTCATCCAGGGGGATAGGACCGAGCTGGACCAAAATTTTATTGGTACGATTATATGGTGCGTTTGTAATCCTATCTTCATTATTCACAGTATTCACACTCAGATTCCAAACAGTCTTGGGGCTTAACACATGATTGATGGTGAATCCGAGCATGGAAGTATATTGGTTTTCCGGAGAATAATAAGAAGGATACCACCAGTATCTGTTCCCGGCGCCGGCATATTTAGACAAGTTATTAATACTCATCAAACTTGCGTTACCCCGATTCATTGTATTAGCGAAAAAGAAATTAGAGACGCCCTGTGTATTCCGGTACAATCCATCCAATGAGATTTTTAAATTGGGTGTGATATTCGAGTGAATTGTCAGCATGGTTAATTGCTGCTTTTCAGCATCCCGAATGACGGGCTGGACATAATATTTCTGATAGGAATTATTGGAAAGGTAAAATGTGGCATTACCCAGTGCTTTACCTACTACAGGAATAGGTCCTCCAAATCCACCGTCGAAGTTAAAATCCGGATTACTCCCTTCTGGTGTATGTGCATGATCCATGAAGGCCTGTTGGATATCAGATGGGACATCATATCCCTGTGCAGCCAGTGCATTAAAATCGGGTTGAGCCATGCGCATCCAGGCGTTCCATAAATACAGATCTACAGGTGTCACCTGTTGGTCCTGGGGGGCTTGAGCATTATAATCAGAAGCATATTTATTCCATCCCAGGAAGGACTTATATTGCTCCTGGAGGTAGGGATTATCCGCCCACGCTGTTTGTGTTCCCACGAATGCAACACTCGGATCCATCATTGGCCGAAGATAAAAATTCTGCGGGGCATACATTGACAGGCCAAAGCGCTTTTGGTGTGCATTGTTCATCGAGTAGTTTAAATTCCCATGATATGCGTCCGGATCGCCGGTTTTGGTCACGACATTGATAAGTCCGGACCGGAAATTTCCATACTCTGCATTGAATCCGCCCGACACCACAGATACCTGTTCGATTGCACTAAGAGGAATACTTGACTCGGTTCGCCCCAGCCGTGAATCCACAAAGGACATACCATTTACAAAGGTATTGGTTTGGTCGGGCGAACCACCCCGAATAGTCAGGTTGGTCGGATCAGTCACCCCCACCTGTTTTGCCAAAAATTCCCCCATGGTAAAAACGGCCGGAGCTTCGGTAATTTGTTCACTCGCCACCACTTGTTGACTGCTTGAAACTTCCTTATGTATGATGTCTCTTTCAGCAACAACTACGACTTCCTGCCCGGCCAGGACGGTATCACTTAATGAAAAATCAATACTGGTGGTTTGATCGATGGTAACGAGCACGCCGGTTTTTGTCACCTTTGTATAGCCTATCATGGATGCTTCAAGATCATAGGTACCCACTGGTACGTTTATGATAAAGTACCTGCCCTGTTCATCCGTCGCACCACCCATCGAGGTACCAGGAATGAGCACGTTAACCCCCGGAAGAGCCTCACCAGTTTTGCTATCCTCTACAACACCAGCAATCTTACCGGTATTCTGAGCATAGATAGCTGTCTGGGCAAAGAGCACTAATAACATTGCAAGAAACATGCTCTTTAAAGATAAACTCATAGGTAATTTGCGTTTCATCTCCTACTCCCTTTGATTGGTGGATTTATATCTCTAATGTTATTAATAAATTAATTTTATCCATTCGTGATGACCTTGAAATGTCTGAAATCAAATCAGTGGTTATTTGGCCAGGTATATATATTTTTCTTCAATAAATTTTGGATTGGCGCCACTTTATGCTATAACATCAGGAGGAGGCGCAGTGACGCCAATCCAAATTCTTTCCTATACTATACAAGAAGTGATAGGCTAATTGATTCAATGCAAAATCATTCAGCATTTCCTTCCACGATTAAAACCTGCTATAACCGATAAAATCCGACAGAAAACAGACATGAGAAGCAATGAACGGAAAGCATTAAATTGAAATCCTTTCCGTAATCGCTTACGCTCAATATTTAACAAACAAATAATCTATTGTCAAGTTTTTTTCTATATCTATCATACTTCATTGAATCCAGTCGATGCCATTTGCCGTAGTGGACTGATTAAATGAATATATGAGCAGTGAGTATGCATTCACGGGCGAATCAAACGACATAGAGCCACCTCCGGTCCACCACCTAGATTACCGTCGCAGGTATGCGCAGGCATGCCTCCTTACTGCAGTCACAGATCTTAGCATCACTCCCAATCCCTTGGGTAAATACTGTATAGATTACTGAACTGCGACAGCGCGGTTTGCCAACTGCTTTAATGCCTAGCAGAGCGAATTTTTGAATATCGGACAGATCTAAACCGCGGAATCCAACATATAGATCCTACGTTGCATTGTAGGCCGGAGGCCACCAAATACCGTGGCCACCCAACAAAATTTTGCTAGTGGCACCGAATGTGTATCACCAATTGATTTCTGAGGGAGAATGCGGTCGTGCTTCCCACTCCTGACTTTCCCAATTGTGCGCGACCTCTACTATGTCCCACCCCGTTTCAAGAACAGAACTGCCCATGCAGAACCCAGACCGACACCAACTCCCCCCACGTCAGACAGGCTGATTAGACGATCCCAGTGCAAAGGAGCCCCCACCGCTCTATCCAGAGGGGCTAATGCCAAATACATATGATGTTTCACCGAATCGATGACGATCACCCGCGAGTTTTTCGGCTACCCGGTTAGGCAGTGTCACTGTATTAACCTTCTTGTATCAAAAGAATACCATTATGTGTACTCTTACTCGTTGAGCTATCTTATTGAACATTTGTAAATGTATACGCGCTTCTATCTAAATCACAATCTTGAGAAGTTCCACTGTATTTCCATTCTCTATTGTAATAACCATTTAATTCGTAAAGTATTGCTTTCCATAGGCCCACTAGAATGGTTTGGCGTTGGTTTCGTTGTAGTGCTGGAAATACGCCATGAGTTGATCCACCAGTTGTTTTTTCGAATGCCAGACGCCGTCTTTTAAGATATCCCGCATGAGAATGCTAAACCGAATCTCAATCTGGTTGAGCCAGGAGGCATAGGTCGGGGTGTAATTGATCTGAAACTTGCGCTTACGCGCCAGCCAGGCCTGGACTTTTTTGTGTTGGTGGACCGAGAGATTATCCATGATGAGATTGGCGGTATTTCCGCTCCAACGCCTTGAGAAACTTTAAAAAGTTCTCCCCGGTGTTCTAGTCCATCTCTCGCCTGATCACCTCTCCGTTCTGCACCACCAATGCAGCCAATAAATTGACGGTCCCTGGTGTTTATACTTGGTGGGGAGCCGGGGTGGGGCGCCCACCCGGAGCGGCAATTCCGGTTAAGTGCGGTCAAGAGCCTGGACAGGCATTTTCTCGTCCACCGAGAGCACTAAGGTATTGTCCGGCGGATCCAAATATAAGCCGATGATGTCAATCATCTTTTCCTCGAAATGGTGATCCTGTCTTCGCCTGTATCATTAGTCGGTTTTATGGGGACGGAGGGCGGCAGCCCAAAAGATCTCCGACACCCAACTCTGACTGATGCCGGTCTGAGCAGTAATGTTTTGCTGATTGTATAGCGGGGTGCCACGGTCAGTGCGCTGACACGCCAAACGAATGACCCGGGCGCGATCGGCATCGGTATACGCCGGCGGTCGGACCGACCACGGGGCATCGGCCAGTCCTGCCATCCCCTGTTTGGCAAACAGCCCGCGCCATTTGGCGATCACCCGCTCGGTGAACTGATTCTTTTGACTGGACCGTTTGTAAGTAAACCCCTCGATCCAGTCTAAGATAATTTGGGCTCGCTGGGCCAGCCGTCGTTCACCCTTCAGGCTGCGGGCATAACTGAGTAACTGTTGTTGTGTGGCGGGATCAATAACAGGTAGAGCAAATTTTCTGCACATGATTCTATTTGAAGTATACCACATTATCGCAGGATATACGATATTATTTCTTGAATTAAACTCGTAAGTGCAACCAATCTGGGTTGAAAAAGGGAGTCAGTTGCGATAGATTGATGGCTCAATTTTCCACCCCTGAAAAATGGAGCACCTATGAGAACCTATACGCAACT
>Ga0102944_1000371_pt1 | contig 35185 bp, 32 predicted proteins | sample SalPonD_shore_MG_FD_78172 | JGI IMG/M metagenome (GOLD analysis project Ga0102944, IMG submission 78172) | Salt pond soil microbial communities from South San Francisco under conditions of wetland restoration - Salt Pond MetaG... | ecosystem: Environmental > Aquatic > Marine > Intertidal zone >... | reverse complement strand
GTCGGCGTGGCGGTCGGGCTGGGCGTGGGCGTGGCCGTCGGGGTGGGCATCGGCGTGGCCGTCGGGGCGGGCGTTGGCGTGGCCGTCGGGATGGACGTCGGCGTACTCGTCGGCGTCTCGGTGACGCCGGAACCCAGCCCGAGCCGGTCGAAGACCGCCGTGAAGTCGGGGTTCGAGGGGTCGAGCCAGATCCCGTCCTGGACCTGCTGCTGGGCAAAGACCTTCAGGTCGTTCCCGGAGCCGTCGGTCAGGCAGGACGTGTCCGACGGCCCGTTCGTCGACGGCGGCTCGGCCGACACGGCCACCAGCAGCGCGTCGTGGGCCGCCAGGCTCGCCGCCGCCTCGTCGCCGTAGGTGCAGTAGCTCCCGTCGACGGCGCCCGTGAAGACCACGACGACGGTCCGGGCCGCGGGCCGATACGCCAGCACGGGGTCGCGGCTGCCGTCGAGGGCCAGGACGATGGCCTGCGAGGCGTTCTCGACCGAGCCCTCGCCGCGGTCGAGCGTGTCGAAGGCGGTCCTGACCCTCGCGTGGTCGGTCGTGAAGTTGGCGGCGAGGCGGATCCATCGCGCGCTCCCGTAGCCGACGACGGCGAACCGGGCTTCGGCACCGCGGGCCTCGAGACCGTCGGCGAACTGCAGGGCCGCGGCGGTGGTGGCGTTCCGCTTCGGGTCGTTGTTGCGCGGCGTCCGGTCGACGAGGAAGACGACGTCGACCGGCGGCGGGGTGGTGACGGCGGCGTCGCTCGCCGTCACGGGGGCGACGCTCGCCATCGAGCCCGCCCCCGCCACGAGGAGCAGGCCGACGAGGGCGACGACGAGCCACCGACGGCTCGTCGCGCCGGCGGGTGGAGCAGCGGCGGCGGAGACCATGAGGGTACCAACCCGTCATTGGTCTGAACGGTGCTTTGCTAAGCGCCTGCTGCCGATTCGGTAGGTGAATGATACCGTTTCGGAACGGTCCGTCTACCCCTCGGTTCGTCGCCGTCCCGCGCGTCGTTCCGGCGGCACCGCCGCTACAGCCCCGCCCGACTGATGACGACCAGCACCAACGCCGCCCCCATGAGCAGGACGAGCAGGTACCGGTAGTCGAACCCGGCTCCGCCGCGCCGGGCCCCGTTCGCCCCGCCCGAGCCGCCGACGGCCGCCCCGCCGGTTCCGGCGGCGACCTGGGTCGTCGCGGGGGCCGGAGCCGTGGCGCTCCCGGACGGCGGTGGGGTGGGTGTGGGGGCGGTCACCGGCTGCCGGGCCGTCGGGGTGGGTGCCGACGTGGGCGTCGGGGGCGGCGCGTTCGTCGACGTCGGCGTCGCGCTCGCCGTGACGGTCGAGGGCGTGGGCGTCCCCACAACTGGGGTCGGCGTCGGCGCGGTCACCTGCACGTCGCCGATGTACCGGTAGTGCTCGAAGAGCCGAATCTGCGGCGACGTGTCGTTGAACGAGACCGACCAGTGGAACGTGTGCCGTTCGCCGGGCGCGAGGCGGACGTCCTCGGTCCGCAGCAAGGCCGTGTCGCCCGTCAGCACCGCGTGGTACGTGCCGGCGGCGTCGCCAGCGTTCCGCACCGTCACCGTGACGCCGACCGGCTCGCCGACCGCCACGCTCGTCCGGTTCAGCGACGCCGACACCCGCTCGAACGAGGGGCTCGGGCTGGGCGAGGGGCTCGTCGAGGCGGTCAGGCCCAGCCCGTCGTAGACGGCCGAGAAGTCCGGGGCGCTCGGGTCGACCCAGACGCCGTCCTGGACCTGCTGCTCGGCGATGACCTTGAGGTCGTTCTGCGTGTGGTCGGTGAGGCAGGGCTCGGGATCCTGGGTGTAGACCCGGGGCGGGTCCCGGGCGACCGCCACGAGCATCGCCCCGTGGGCGTCGACCGACGCCGTCGCCTGGGCCCCGAGGGCGCAGTACCCGTCGTCGTCCTCGTTGGTGAAGACGACGACGACCGGCCGGGCACCCGCCCGGAACGAGAGGTCCGGCGGGTAGCTCGACTCGAGGGCCGAGAGGATGGCGAGCGAGGTGTTCTCGTGGGCTTTCGTCGTGTAATGGATGGCCGACACGGCCGACGCCATGGCCGCCGGGTCGCTCGTGAAGCGGGTCATCGTCAGCACCTGCTGATCGGCGTAGGTGATGACCGCGTAACGCGCGTCGGCACCGTGGGCCTCGAGCCCGTTGGCGAGGGCGGTGGCATCGGCCAGCGTCTGGTTCGCGTTGTCGGCCATGCTCCCGGTCCGGTCGACCAGGATGACGACGTCGACCGGCGCTCGGCTCGTGGCGCCTCCGAGGGAGGTCACCGTCGCCACGCCGGCCAGCAGCACCAGGACGGTCAGGAGGACGACGGTTCCCGCGTGATTTCGTTCGGCCATGTCGCTGCCGAAACGAAACGCCGGTCCGGCCCTTTGGTACGCGCGCTATACCGCCTTCTACGCGGGGTTTACCGGCGAGTAGCGGTCAGCTTCGACGGACCGGTAGGAGCCGCCTATCAGTCGAGGCGCGTTCGCGCGGCCGACGGTTGCGCCGACCCCGTGGCCTGGGTGGCCACGACGAGGAGGAAGATGACCAGGGTCGTCACGGCGCCGGCGAGGAGCCCGAACGGGTCGAGCGTCCCCTCGCCGACGACCATCGTCACCAGGCCGGTGACCCCCACCCCCGGCGGGAGGGCGAAGAGCAGCCCCCAGGCGATGGTCGAGGGGCTCGGCCGCAGGGTGGAGAACGCCATGCCCGCCCCTAGGCGCCCGTCGGCGTTTAGCCGTGTCGACCCGGCGCTCGACGGTCGGCCAGCCCGGGGCTCGACGGTCGGCCAACCCGGGGCTCGACGGGCTTTTATCCCGCGCGCGGATGGGGTGGCCATGCACGCGCTGACGCTCGGCCCGGCCGGGACCTACTCCCACCGGGCCACGCTGGCGGTCGTCGACGAGGTCGACTTCGTCGAGTCGGTCACCGCCATCGTCGAGGCCGTGGCCGAGGGGTCGACCCGCCGGGGCGTCGTGCCGGTCGAGAACAGCATCGAGGGGAGCGTCACGGAGAGCCTCGACGCGCTGTCCCGGTTCGACGTGGCGGTCGTTCGCGAGGTCATCTCGCCCATCCGCCACGCCCTCCTGGCGCAGTCGCCCGACTTCGAGGTCGTCGCCAGCCACTCACAGGCCCTCGCCCAGTGCCGCGACTACCTGGAGGCGAACCACCCCGAGGCCCGGCTGGAGGCCGTCGCGAGCACCGCCCGGGGCGTCGAGGAGGCTCGGGGTGACCCGGCCATCGCCGCCATCGGCCACCCGGCGAACGCCGGCGACGGCCTCGAGGTCCTCGCGGCCGACATCCAGGACCGCTCGTCCAACGCCACGCGGTTCGTCGTCCTGGCCCCGAGCGAGGAGCGCAGCGACGCGGGCGGGAAGACGTCGGTCATCATCTACCCCCACCTGGACTATTCGGGCCTGCTGCTCGAGCTCCTGGGGGTGTTCGCCGACCGCGACATCAACCTGACCCGCATCGAGTCGCGGCCGAGCGGCAACCGGCTCGGCGACTACCTCTTCCACCTCGACTTCGCGGCGGGGCTCTACGAGGAGCGGGCGCAGTCGGCCCTGGCCGCCGTCGAGGACATCATCGACGACGACGGCTGGGTCAAGCGGCTCGGCTCGTACGACACCGTCCACGTCGTGTAGGCCGGCGCGACGGCCGTCGGACACCGACAGCCCCGACGAAGGGTAAGGCCCTTCCCGGGCGCGGACCGCGTGTCCGCATGCATCCAGTGGTCGTCGACCTACTGCGCGGGAACGCCGAACACGCCCGGCAGTACCGGGACCGGCTCGACCACGTTCAGGACGGCCAGCGGCCCACCGCCGTCACCGTCTGCTGCTCGGACTCGCGGGTGCTCCAGGACCACCTCTGGGGGAACGACGAGCCCGGCCGGCTGTTCACCTGTAGCAACATCGGGAACCGGGTCGCCCAGCGGCCCGACGACCCCATCGTGTCGGGGGACGTCCTCTACCCCCTCGTCCACACGGGGACCGAGGTGGCCGTCGTGGTGGGCCACACCGGCTGTGGCGCGGTCACGGCCACGTACGACGCCCTGACGTCGGGGCGGGACGAGCCCGAGGGGATCGCCCACTGCGTTGCCCTCCTGGCGCCCGACCTCGCGCCGGGCGTCGACCGGCTCCCCCCGGGGACCGACCGAACGGCGGCCGTGAACCGGCTCGTCGAGTACAACGTCGACCGGCAGGTCGACCGGCTCGTGGCGAGCCCGGACGTCCCCGATTCGGTCACCTGCGTCGGGGCGGTCTACGACCTCCACGGGGTCTACCCCGGCGACCGGGGCTCGGTCCACGTCGTCAACGTCGACGGCGAGACCGACCCCGAGGCGCTCCGGGCGGCCCATCCGGACGTCGCGGCCCGCGTCCACCGCCGCTGGACGGACTGAGTCGAGCCACCCGACGGGCCGGGTCGTCGACCCGGCCGACGGGTCTCGTCGGCGTCGGTGACCCCGCTCCGACCGCCGGGACGGGCGGCGCTCGTGACCGCCGAAGGGAGCCCTTTTTGGCGGCCGCCGCCCGCGTGGAGCCATGGACTACGAGCCAGCGGCCATCGAGGCGAAGTGGCGGTCGCGCTGGCGCGAGTCGGGGCGCTACGAGGCGGACCCCGACGACGGGGGCGAGCCGACCTTCGTCACCGTCCCGTACCCGTACCCCTCCGGCGGGATGCACATCGGGCACGCGCGGACGTACACCGTCCCCGACGTCTGGGCGCGCTACCGCCGACTCCGCGGGGACAACGTGCTGTTCCCCATCGCCTGGCACGTGACGGGGACGCCCATCGTGGGCGCCGTCGAGCGGCTCAAGAGCGGCGACCAGGCCCAGATCGACTCGCTCCAGCGGGCCTTCGGCGTCCCCGAGGCTGACCTCGAGACGCTCGAGACGCCGATGGGCTACGCCCGGTACTTCATCGAGGAGGCCGAGAGCAGCTACAAGAAGGGGATGCGCGAGCTCGGCCTGTCCATCGACTGGCGCCGGGAGTTCACCACCAACGACGAGCGCTACTCGAAGTTCATCACCTGGCAGTACGAGACGCTCCACGACCGCGGCCTGCTCGAGAAGGGCTGGCACCCCGTCCGCTTCTGCACCAACGAGCGCCAGCCCGTCACCGACCACGACCTGCTCGAGGGCGAGGGCGCCGAGTTCCAGGAGTACACGCTCGTCAGGTTCGCGCTCGACGACGCGGCCGGACTGGCCGAGGCGCTCGAGGGGAGCGACGACGCGGCCGACGCGGGGGGTGAGGCGGCAGCTTCCGGGGATGGTCCCGTGGTCGTCCCGATGGCGACCCTCCGGCCCGAGACGGTCTACGGCGTCACCAACGCCTTCGTCCGGCCCGACGCCGACTACGCGCTCGCCGACGTCGACGGCGAGCGCTGGCTGGTCTCGGCGGCCGCGACGGAGAAGTTCGAGCTCCAGCGCCGCGAGGTCGAGGTCCTGGCGACCGTCGCCGGCGCGGACCTGGTCGGCGAGCGGGTCGTCAACCCGGTGACGGGCGGGCGCGTCCTGCTCCTCCCGGCGAGCTTCGTCGACCCGGACAACGCCACGGGCGTCGTCATGTCCGTCCCCGCCCACAGCCCGGACGACTGGGTGGCCCTCGCCGCCGTCCAGGCGGACGCGGACAAGCTGGCCGCCTACGGGCTCGACCCCGACGAGGTCGCGGCCATCGAGCCGCGGGCCATCCTGGACGTCGAGGGCTACGGCGAGTTCCCCGCGCGCGACATCGTCGAGCGCTACGGCGTGGTCGAGCAGGGCGACCCGGCCCTCGAGAAGGCCACCCAGGAGCTCTACAACGACGAGTTCCGCGAGGGCCGCCTGCACGACGAGTACGGCGCGTTCGCCGGCGAGACCGTCCAGGACGCCCGCGACGCCTTCCGGGACGAGCACCGGGCGAAGGGCGACTTCGACGCCATGTACGAGTTCTCGGAGGAGGTCGTCTGCCGGTGCGGCGGCGACGTCGAGGTCTCCGAGCAGGAGACGTGGTTCCTCCGCTACAACGACCCCGACTGGCGGGCGAAGGCCCGGCTGGCCGTCGACCGCCTCGACGCGGTCCCCGAGCACACCCGCGACGAGTACTACCACACCATCGACTGGCTGGAGGAGTGGCCGTGCATCCGGAACTACGGCCTCGGCACCCGGCTGCCGTGGGACCCCGACTTCGTCATCGAGCCGCTGAGCGACTCGACCATCTACATGGCCTACTACACCATCGCGCCGCGGCTGGCCGAGGTCCCGGTCGAGGACCTCGACCGCGCCTTCTTCGACGCGTTGTTCTTCGGCCCCGACGCGGTCGACGAGCCCGACGAACGGGCGCTCGCGCTGCGCGAGGAGTGGGATTACTGGTACCCGGTCGACGTCCGGTGCTCGGCCAACGACCTCATCTCGAACCACCTCACGTTCTTCCTCTACCACCACGCCGAGCTGTTCGAGCCCGACGAGTGGCCCCGCGGCATCACCGTGATGGGCATGGGCCTGCTCGAGGGCGAGAAGATGTCGTCCTCGAAGGGCCACGTCGTCCTGCCCGGGGACGCCGTGGCCCGCTACGGAGCCGACACCGCCCGGTTCTTCCTGCTCAACAGCTCCGAGCCCTGGCAGGACTTCGACTGGCGGGCCGACGAGGTCGCCACGGCCCGGACGCAGCTCGACCGGTTCTGGCGCCGGGCGCAGGCCGTCATCGAGGGGGCCGAGGGGCTCGACCCCGACCCCGAGCCGGCGGCCGACGGCGGCGAGCAGAGCGACGCGAGGCGAGCCTCGTCGGACCGACGGTCCGACGGCGGGACCGCCGCCCATCCGGACCTCGCCCGCATCGACCGCTGGCTGCTGTCGAAGCTCCAGGGCGTCGTCCGCGACGCCACCGAGGCCATGGACGGCTTCGAGACCCGGTCGGCGAGCCAGGCCGCGTTCTACGAGCTCGAGGAGCACCTCCGGTGGTACCGCAAGCGCGCCGACCTCGACCGGCCCGCCGCCCGCTGGACGCTCCGCGAGGTGCTGCACGCCCGGCTCGTGCTGCTCGCGCCGTTCGTCCCGTTCCTGGCCAACGAGCTGTTCGAGCAGCTAACCGGCGGGCCGGCCGAGGACGCCGACTGGCCCGAGCCCGACCCGGCGCTGGAGAGCGCCGTCGTGGAGGCCGAGGAGGAGCTAGTCCGCTCGCTCGCCGACGACGTGCGCGAGGTAGCCGACGTGACCGGGGTCGACCCCGAGGTCGTCCGCGTCTACGTCGCCGCCGATTGGAAGCGAGACGTCTACGACGCGGTCTGCGAGGAGGGCCCGGACGTCGGGGCCGTGATGGGGTCGGTCATGGCCGACGAGGCGATGCGCGAGCGCGGGGACGCCGTCGCCGACCTCGCGGCGACCCTGGTCGAGGCCGTCCGCGAGCAGCCCGAGGCCCGGTCGGCCGTCCTCCAGGCGGTCGACGAGGCCGCGGTCTACGCCGAGGCCGCCGACTTCCTCGCCGGCGAGTTCGACGCCGAGGTCGAGGTCTACGCCGAGGACGGCGACCCGGTGGACCCGGCGGACCGGGCGCGGCGGGCGGTGCCGTTCCGGCCGGCCATCCACCTGGAGTGATACCCGTCAGGCGGGCTGGAACTGGTGGTACCGGACGTCGGTCTCGAACCCCATCCGCTCGTAGACGGCGTAGCCCATGCTCGAGGACTGCAGCACGCCGATCTCCGCGCCAGCCTCGCGGCCAGCCCGGAGCACCGCCCACGTCATGGCTTCGCCGAGCCCCCGACGGCGGAACGCCTCGAGGACCGCGATCGTGTAGACCCCGGCCACGTCACCGCTGCGGAAGAGGTTCCCGGTGGCGACGGGGTCGCCGTCCACGCGGCCGAGGAACAGCCGCATCTCGTCGTCGGACAGCATCGACGCGGGGTAGGCCCGTCGAGCGTGCTCGATCCGTGCCCCGAAGCAGGTCGACGCGACGTCGACGAACGACTCGAGCGCCTCGGCGTCGGAGACGAGTTCGATGTCGAACTCGTCGTCGGCCTCGGGGACGCCATCGAGCGACCGCAGCACCATCCCCGGGACCGGCCCGTCGGCCTCGACCAGCTCGAGTTCCTCGATGACCGATTCGGTCGCGGGCAGCGCGGGCTCCGCGACCGAGACCCGGAACGGAGCCCCGATGGCCGACATCCACGACACGGCCCGTGAGAGCTCCCCTCGGGACGGCGGCTCGAACACGTAGACGCTGTTGAACACCGGCACGGGGGTGCCGCTCGAGACGGCTCGCGTCGCGCCGAACATTCGTGATGCACCCCCTTCGGCGTGTTCCGCGATCCGCTCCCAGTAGCTCACGTAGCACTCGTTCGCGTCCGCCACGTAGTCCCGAACCATCCTGGACGGTCGGTTCCTGGGGGGATAGGTGTGCGTACGAAGCCCGGTCCATCACGGCGGATGGCGTTCGCCCGGAGGATGGCGTCCACCGGCTCCCCGATCCCCCGACGACCGTGGGCTGCCACGATGATACACGCTTATACGACCCGTCGTCCAAGCCCGTCGCATGAGCGCCGACGACGAGGGGCATCCCCTCATCAACATGGTGACGGCCCCCTACCGGAGCCACGCCGACGAGGAGATGACGCTCGTCGGCCTCGTCTACGGCCTCGTCCTCCTCGTCGTCATGCTCCCGCTGCTGCCGTTCCTCGTCCTCATCTGGATCCTGGTGGCCATCCGAAACGCCGCCGCCGGGGCGTCCGCCTGAAGCGCGTCGAAGCCGTCGTTCGAGCGCCCCGCCCGCCGCGACCTCAGACGTCCAGCAGCGCGAACGGCACGCCCCCGCCCGTCTCCGTGGCGTGCTCGTAGACCGCGTGGGCCGCCGCCACGTCCTGGATGGCCAGGCCGGTGCTGTCGAAGACCGTGAGGCCGTCCTCGGACCGCCGACCGGGGGTCGAACCGACCACCACGTCGCCGAGCTCGGCGTCGATGTCGTCGTCGGTCAGGACCCCCGCGGCGTAGGGGACGTTGATCTCGCCGGAGTGGGTGCACTGGGCGTAGTCGTCGATGACGAGCCGAGCGTCGAGCAGGACCTGGTCCTCGAGCTCGTGCTTCCCGGCAGCGTCGGCCCCGATGGCGTTGACGTGGGTGTGCGGACCGAGGGCGTCGCGGGGCACGATGGGCTCGCGAACCGGCGTGATGGTCGAGAGGACGTCGCAGGCCGCGGCGTCCTCGATGCTCCCGGCGGTCACGTCGAACCGGTCGCCGAAGGCCGCGACGAAGGCCGCCTGCCGCTCGGGGTTGCGGTCCGCGATGACGACCCGCTCGACGTCGCGGACCGTGGCGATGGCCTCGAGCTGGGTGTACGCCTGGGCGCCGGCGCCCACGAGGCCGAGCGAGCGGGCGTCGGCCACGGCGAGGTGGTCGGTGGCGACGGCCGCCGCGGCGCCCGTCCGGAGCTTCGTGAGCGCCATCCCGTCGAGGATGGCCAGCGGGAACGCCGTCTCCGGGTCCGAGTAGATCATCGTGCCCATGACGGTCGGCAGGTCGCGGTCGCTCGGGTTGTCCGGATGGACGTTCACCCACTTGACCCCCGCCGCGTCCCAGTCGCCGGCGTCCAGGTAGGCCGGCATCGAGCGGAAGTCCCCGTTGTACCGCGGGAGCTCGATGTACGACTTCGGGGGCATGATGGCGTCGCCACGGGCGTAGGCGGCGAACGCCGACTCGACGGCGTCGACCACCCGGTCGATGGGGGCCCCGGCCTCCACGGCCGCCGTGTCGAGCAGCAGGGTATCCATGGCCGACGGCTCGGCGCGTCGTCACTTAGGCCGTTCGAAGCGGTGAGCCCGGCCGGGCGAAGCGAGGGCTCAGGCCGCGTTGAAGGCCACGGCGGCCTGCACGAGCGACTGGAATGCCTCCTCGTCGAGCACGTCGCCCTCCTCGATGTCGATGGCGCGCCGCGTGTTCCCCCCGAGGCTCGCGTTGAAGAGGCCGTCCGGGTCGTCGAGCGACGCGCCCTGGGCGAAGGTCAGCTTCACCTTCGTCTGGTAGGTCTCGCCGGTGCAGACGATGCCGTCGTGGGACCAGGTCGGGACCCCCGCCGGGTTCGACGGCTTCTTCCACTTGATCTCCTCGACCACGTCGGGGTCGGCCGCCCTGATGAGCTGGCGCATCCGGGCGAGGGTGTCGCCTCGCCAGTCGTCCAGCGACTCGATGATTCGGTCGATCTGTTCGGCGGCCGGTGCGTCGTCGTCCACGGCATCCATCGACGTCGCTTCGACCCGCTCGGCGTTAAACGGTGCCCCATCGTGGCCGCCCTGGCGGGGTGGCGAATCGTTCCCGACCTGCCCTACATCGGGGGCATGTCGCCCATGTCCTCGTCGTCGTCGCCGAGGTCGCCCGCGGCGATGATGTCGTCGATCTTGAGGACGAGGTTGGCCGCCTCCGTGGCGCTCGAGAGCGCCTGGTACTTCGCCGGGAGGGGCTCGATGACGCCCGCCTCGAACGTGTCGACGACCTCGCCGGAGAAGACGTCGAGCCCGGCCCGGACGTCGCCCGCCTCGTGGGCCGCCCGGAGGTCGACGAGCGTGTCGATGGGGTCGAGGCCCGCGTTCTCGGCGAGCACCCGGGGCACCAGCTCGAGCGCGTTGGCGAACGCCTCGACGGCCAGCTGCTCGCGGCCGGAGACGGTGTCGGCGTAGTCGCGCAGCCGGGCGGCCAGCTCGACCTCGACGGCCCCGCCGCCGGCGAGCACGCGGCCGTCGGCGATGGTCTGCGAGACGACGTCGAGCGCGTCGGCGACGCCCCGCTCGAGCTCGTCGGCGACGTGCTCGGTCGAGCCGCAGAGCAGGAGCGTGATGCCGTGGGACTCCTCGTAGTCGGTCTCGACGTAGAACAGCTCGTCGTCCTCGTCCCGGCGGATGCTCCCCTGGCCGAGGTCGTCGGCCTCGATCTCGTCGAGGTCCGAGACGATGCTGGCCCCGAGGACGTTGGCGAGGAACGAGATGTCGGACTTCTTGACCCGGCGGACGGCGAGGATGCCCGCCTTGGCCAGGTAGTGCTGGGCCAGGTCGTCGATGCCCTTCTGGCAGAGGACGACGTCGGCGCCGGAGTCGACGATGTTGTCCACGAGGCCCTTGAGCTCCGCCTCCTCGCGGTCGAGGAACCGCTGGAGCTGGGTCGGGTCGTCGAGGCTGATGGTGGCGTCGCCCTCCCCGGTGTCGACCTCGATGGCCTGGTCGGTGAGCAGGATGGACGCGTCGGCCACGTCCGTGGGCATGTTCTCGTGGACGGGGTCCTTCTTGACCACGAGGCCGTGGACCAGCTCGGACTCGCTCTGGGGCTTGCCCTCCTGGGTCTCGACCTTGACGTAGTCCATGTCGACGATGGGCTCGCCCTCGTCCGAGATGACGGTGACCGCCTTGACGGCCTCGACGGCGAGCCGGGCGAGGAGCTCCTTGCTGACCTCGGCGCTCTTGCCGGTCATGCTCGTGCCGGCGACCTGCTCCAGCATGTCGACGTCGTCGCCGTCCACCGTCTCGGCGACCTCGGCCAGGAGGTCACCCAGCTGTTCGCTGGCGAGCGAGTACCCGCGGATGATGGCCGACGGGTGGATGTCCTGCTCGAGGAGGTCCTCCGCCTGCTTCAGGAGCTCGCCCGTCACGGCGACCGCCGTCGTCGTACCGTCGCCGACCTCGTCCTCCTGGGTCTGGGCGACCTCGACGATCATCTCGGCCGTGGGGTTCTCGATGTCCATCTCCTCGAGGATGGTCACCCCGTCGTTGGTGATGGTGACGGAGCCGAAGCTCGAGACGAGCATCTTGTCCATCCCCTTCGGGCCGAGCGTCGACCGGACGGCGTCGGCGACCGCCCGGGCCGCGCGGATGTTGTACGCCTGGGCGTCGCGGTCGCGGACGCGCTGGGCGCCCTCGCCCATGATGATCATGGGCTGGCCTCGCATCTGGCTCATATCGCCAGACAGTTGAATGCGATTCTATATAAGCGGTTCGGACCGGCGTGGGCCTCGGCGGCCGTTCGGGGTCGGCCACCGGCCGCCGAGAACCGGGCGCAAGCAGGCCCGCCGATGCCCCGCGGTTCCACGGGACGGGGAACCGGCCGGGGCGGCGCCCCGCGACAGCTATCGCCCGTTTTATATATTCGTCTCGGTGGAACGAGCCGAGCCGCGGCCCGCGACCCGACCTGGGTCCGAGCCCCGGACGGGCGCTCGCGCCGTCTCCCCGTCGGACGACCCATTCAAGATGCCGCCGCCACTGCCACCGCCATGGGCTACCACGTCGTGGACCCGGACGCGCTCGAACCGATGCCCGACCGTGACGCCGAGGCCCGCTCGATCACCGACCACGTCGGCCTGACGAACCTCGGGCTGCGGGTCTACCGGGCCGACCCGGGCGACCAGCTCCCGCTCGTCTACCACTACCACGACGAGCAGGAGGAGGCGTTCTACGTCGTCGAGGGCGAGCTCAACGTCGAGACGCCCGAGGGCGAGTACGTCGTCCCCGCGGGCCAGCTGTTCGTGGCGACGCCGGGCGAGCCCCATCGGGCGTACAACCCGGCTACAGCCGACGCGGCGGTCCGGGTGCTGGCCGTGGGCGCCCCGGCCGTCGACGACGCCCATCCCTACGAGCCGTAGCGCGCACCCTGCGGGACCCGACGCCATCGCCGCCGCACCCGTTATCCCCGTCGGTCACTAACGCAGGGTAAGTGCGCGAACCGGTGTCATACCCCCAACTGTACCGCGAGGTCGTCCCCTCGGTCGTCTCCATCTATCCGTCGGGCCCGACCGCCGACGGCCGCCCCGGCCTGGGCGCCGGCTCGGGCTTCGTCTACGACGAGTTCGGCTACGTGGTCACGAACGCCCACGTCGTCCGCGACGCCGAGATGGTCGAGCTGCGCTTCAGCGACGGCGCGTGGCGCCGGGGCGACGTGGTCGGCGCCGACGCCTACACCGACCTCGCGGTGGTGTACGTCGACGGCCTCCCCGAGACGGTGGGTCCGCTCCCGGTCGCGCGAGAGCACCCCACGCCCGGCGAGCCCGTCGCCGCCTTCGGGAACCCGATGGGCCTCGACGGCACCATGACCACCGGCGTCGTCAGCGGGACGAGCCGCTCGACCCCGAGCGGGAACGGCTTCGCCATCCCCGACACGGTCCAGACCGACGCGGCCATCAACCCCGGCAACAGCGGGGGCCCGCTGGTCCGGACCGACGGCCAGGTCGTGGGGGTGAACCGGGCCAAGGCGGGCGACAACATCGGCTTCGCCATCTCCCCGACCATCGTCAACCGGGTCGTGCCGACCCTCATCGACCGCGGCGAGTACCGCCACGCCTACCTGAACGTCCGAACCGTCGACGTCTCGCCGAGCGTGGCCGAGGCCAACGGCCTCGACGGGCCGGGCGGCGTGCTCGTCGTCTCGGTCGGCGACGGCGCCTCCGACGCCCTCCTCGGGTGCCGGACCACCCGCCACGTCCGCGGCTGGTCGGTCCCGGTCGGCGGCGACGTCATCGTCGGCGTCGACGGCCGGCCCATCGACTCCCACGAGGCGCTGATGCGGTACCTCGTCACGGAGACGGCGCCGGGCCAGACCGTCGAGGTGGCGCTCCGGCGCGACGGCCGGGCGGTGACCGAGCGGATCACGCTCGGGGCGCGGCCGACGCCGGACCGGCCGCGGCCGGACCGGCGGGTGAGCGTCGGGTAGGGGCGGCGGCCGGGCGTCGTCCCGGAACGCCGACAGGTCAACTCCCCGTTTCGCGTCCCTTATCCGGCCGCCGTGGCGAGCGTCGGTCGATGGGAACCCCCGTGCGTGTCGTCGCCATCTGCGGGAGCCTCCGCGCCGACAGCACGACGCGCCTCGCCCTCGAACACGTCGTCGACGCGGCCGCCGACGCCGGGGCCGACGCGGAACTGCTCGACCTCCGGGACTGGAACCTGCCCATCTTCGACGCCGACGACCGCGACCGGGGCGACGCCGCGGCCCTCAAGACGGTCGTCGGCCGCGCAGACGCGGTCGCCCTGGGCACCCCCGTCTACCACGGGATGGTGTCGTCCGCCCTGAAGAACGCGTTCGACTACCTGGGCCGCGACGAGTTCGAGGACACGACGGTCGGCCTGCTGGCGACGTCGGCCGGGGGCCCCTTCGCCCCGACCCTCGAACATTTGCGGACGGGCGTCCGGACGCTCCACGGCTGGGCGCTGCCCCACGAGGTCGGCATCCGGAACGCCCGCGACGCCTTCGACGACTCGGGCGCGTTCGTCGACCCCGACCTCGACGAGCGCGTCCGGACGCTCGGCCGCCTGCTCGTCGAGTACGCCCGCATCGAGCCGGTGTCGGTTCGGGGGTGAGGGCGTTCGAAGTCGCGTTCGAGAACGCGTGTCTCGAGGTGATGGACTGGGATTTGAACCCGGAGGAAGACGTTCCTGCTCGCTCGCTTCGCTCGCTGCGCGGGCTGCGACTTCCAGGGGTTCAAATCCCGCTTTTTGGCGCTGCTCGCTCATGACCCGCCGAGCGCACGCCGCGCTCGGCGGCGAGTTCGCGACAGCGCCAGGACTGGGATTTGAACCCAGAATCCCAGAGGGAACACGCTTTCCAGGCGTGCGCCTTACCAGGTTCGGCCATCCTGGCCCGCACCCCGGCTTCCCGCCTGCCGGAGTTAAGCCCTTCCGTTGTGGACGACGGGGCCCGTCACGGCGGGCGGTTCGGGCCCATCCGGGCGCGCGTTTATGGTCCGTCGTGACAACTGATTGGGACACATGGAGGGACCCCCGTTCGACTTCGGCGAGCTGGAGGAGGGCCGGGCCGGCAACTACTGGCGGCTGAACCCCGCCCTGCAGGCCGAGGCGGCGCGGACGTATCCGCCCGACGAGTTCGCCTGGGCCGAGCCCGTGCTCGACGCGTTCGGCGACGTGGTCGGCCACGCCATCGCCGACAACGCCGACCTCCTCGACGTCCACGCGCCCGAGCTCCAGACCTACGACAAGCACGGCGAGCTGCTGAACGCGGTGCACTACCACCCGGCCCAGTTCGAGAGCGAGCGGCTGGTCTACGAGTCGGGCATCGTGGCCGACGCCTTCCGGGCCCCGCCGGGTCGCGACGAGCCGGTCGGGCTCCTCCACACCCTGACGATGCAGCTGCTCCTCTCGTACGCCGACATCGGCCTCGTCTGCGCCCAGTCGATGACCAGCGGGGCGGCCCTCGTCCTCCGGAACCACGACCCCGAGGGCCACCTCGACGCCTACCTCGAGGGGCTCACCGCCCGCGACTACGGGGCCGTCATCGAGGGCGCGATGTTCCTCACCGAGGAGCAGGGCGGGAGCGACGTGGGCGCGAACGAGACCGTGGCCGTGCCGGTGGGCGCCACGACCGAGGCCGCGGCGGAGGGAGCCGCGTCGGCGACGGCCGACGGCGGGCAGCTCGTGGACCCGGCGACCGACGTCGAGGGGGCGGCCGAGCCCGACGCCGACGCCCTCGCGTCGCGGACCTACGAGCTGACGGGCGAGAAGTGGTTCTGCTCGAACATCGACGCCCAGGCCATGCTGGCCCTCGCCCGCCGGCCCGACGCCCCCGAGGGGACGAAGGGGCTCTCGCTGTTCCTCGTCCCCCACCGGCTGCCCTCGGGCGAGCTGAACCACCAGCGCTACCGGCGGCTCAAGGACAAGCTCGGCACGAAGAGCGTCCCGACCGGCGAGGTCGAGTTCGACGGGACGACGGCCTACCTCGTCGGCGAGCCCGAGCGTGGCTTCAAGTACATGACGACGATGCTCAACTGGGAGCGGGTCACCAACTCGGTCGGGGCGCTCGGCGTCATCGGTCGGCTGCTGCTCGAGAGCACCGTCCACGCCGCGAACCGCCGGGCGTTCGGCCACCCCATCGACGAGTTCCCCCTCATGCGTCGCGACCTCGTGGAGCTGACCGTCGCGCACGAGGCGGGCCTCGCGCTCGCGATGGAGGCCGCCAGGTGGTTCGACCGCTACGAGCGGGACCACGACGACGACCGCGCCTACCGGCTCATGCGGCTGCTCGTGCCCGTCTCGAAGCACGTCACGACGCGGCTGGCGGTCGACATCGCCTCCTACGCGATGGAGATCCAGGGCGGCAACGGCTACGTGAACGACTTCGTCACCCACCGGCTCTACCGCGACGTCCAGGCGCTGCCCATCTGGGAGGGCACGGCGAACATCCTCTCGCTCGACGTCCTCCGGGCGATGGCCACGACGGCGGCCCACGAGGCGCTCGCGCCGCTCGTCGAGGGCTTCCTCGCCGAGGTCGAGCACCCGGCCCTCGCCGCGTCGGCCGCGACGGTCGCCGACGCGCTCGCCGACCTGCAGGCCGCCATCGGGCGGGTGGCGGCGGCCGACGACGACGTCGCCCAGCACGAGGCCAAGGCCCTCGCCGAGTTCGTCGCCGACGTGGTGACGGCGAGCCTGCTGCTCAGCGAGGCCCAGGCCGAGCTCGACGCCCGTGACGACGCCCGCAAGGCCCTCGTCGCGCGGCTGTTCGTCTGCGACGCCCTGGCGCCGGACCGGGGGCGGACCATCGCCGACGGCGACGCGCCGGCGCTCGAACACTTCGACGCCATCGTCCGCCACGAGCGGCTCGACCCGGTGGCGCTGGGGGCGGACTGACCCCATGTACACGCTGCCGGCCGTGCTCGACCGCGGCCGCACGCTCTTCCCGGACGCCGGCGTCTCGGACGGGACCGACCTCGTCCCGTACGACGAGGTCTACGACCACGCCCGGCGGCTCGCCGGCACCCTCGCCGACGCGGGCGTCGAGCCGGGCGACGTCGTCGCCGTCGCGGATTGGAACACGCCGCGCTTCTTCGAGTTGCTCTACGCCGTGACCGGGATGGGGGCGACCGTCTACCCCGTCAACCTGAACCTCCCGCCGGCGGACGTCGGCTACACCCTGGAGGCCAGCGACACGTCCCGGCTCGTCTACTCGGACGACTTCGCCGCCATCGGCGACGCCTTCCCCGGCCCGACGCACGCCGTCGACGACCTCGCGCTCGGCGAGCCCGCGTCCCTCGAGGTCGACCAGGAGGCGCACGCGGTCATGCTGTTCACCTCGGGGACGACCGGCCGGCCGAAGGCCGTCCGGTACCGCCACCGCGAGTTCGTCCAGGGCGCCCTCGCCATCGCCCACCAGCTGGCGGAGTACGACACCCCGGCCGCCATCGCGGCCGACGACGCCCTGTACCCGGGCATCCCGATGTTCCACCTGCTGTCGTGGGGCTCGGTGCTCATCGCGCCGTACCTGGGGGCGGACCTCGTCCTCGCCGGGCGGTTCGACCCCGAGCGGCTCGCGGGCGCCCTCGCGGACGGCACGGCGACGTGGACGAACCTCGTTCCGACGATGCTCCGACAGGTCCTCGCCACCGACGCCGACCTCTCGGGCGGCAAGGTGCTCGCCGGCGGGAGCGCCATCCCCGCGGACCTGGCGTCGGCGATGGCGGACCGCGGGATGGGCTTCACGACCATCTACGGCGGGACTGACATGCTCGCCGCCTCGGTCGCCATCGAGACCGACTACGCCCGCGACCACGGCGGGGCCGACTACCGCCGGCGGGTGACGCACCCGGTCCCCTTCGGCGAGTTCCGGCTCGAGCGCCGTGAGGGCATGGCCGAGGACATGGGCGCCATCCGGTTCCGCGCGCCGTGGCTGCCCGGCGAGTACTACGGCGACCCCGAGGCCAGCGAGGCGGCCTACGTCGACGGCTGGTTCGAGACGGGCGACCTCGGCCGACTGCACCCCGACGGCGGCCTCGAGGTGCTCGACCGGCTCGGCGACGCCATCAAGAGCGGCGGGGAGTGGATCCCCACGTCGGTCCTGGAGTCCGTCATCGCCGAGGTGCCGGGGGTCGGCGCCGCCGCCGTCGTCGGGCGGGCCGACGACGAGTGGGGCGAGCGCCCCGTCGCCGCGGTGACCGGGACCGCGTCCGACGAGGCCATCCGGGCGGGCCTCGAGGCGGCCGTCGAGGCGGGTCGGCTCAACGACTGGTGGCTCCCCGACGAGATCGAGCGGCTCGACGAGCTGCCGCTCACCAGCACCGGGAAGGTCCAGAAGACGGCCCTCCGGGAGCGGTTCGAGGGCGCCTGAGGTCGCGCACGTCGGCGGGTTCGGGCGCACCACGACCGCCCGGGGTCGACCTCAGTCGGCCACGGCCGCGACGGCCTCGATCTCCACGGCCGCCCCCTTCGGCAGGTCGGCCACCGCGACGGCGCTCCGGGCCGGGGGCGCCTCGTCGAAGAAGGTCTCGTAGACCTCGTTCACCGCCCCGTAGTCGTCGATGTCGGCCAGGAAGATGGTCACCTTCAGGGCGTCGGCCAGCGACGAGCCGGCGGCCTCCAGCACCGCCGAGAGGTTCTCGAGGACCTGTCGGGCCTGGACGTCGACGGGCTCGTCGCCGAGGAACTCGCCGTCCGGGGTCAGGGCGATCTGGCCGGCGGTGAAGACGAGGTCGCCGGTCGTCGTGGCCTGGCTGTAGGCGCCGACGGCGGCCGGCGCGTCGGGCGTGCTGATGACGTCCGTCATGAGCGGAACGTCTCACACGGGCGCCATAAAGCTGGCCGCTAGCTAGCGCTCCCCGGTGGGCGACCGACCCCCGCTCGGGGGACGAGACCGGCTCACAGCACCTCGACCTCGTAGCCGTGGTCGCGCAGGTCGGCGAGCAGTGTCTCGACGTGCGCCGGCCCGCGGGTCTCGATGTCCACCTCGACCTCGGCGTCGTTGAGGCCGATGTTCCGGGACGACCGGTCGTGCTGGAAGGCGTAGATGTTCGCCCGCTGGTTCGCGATGACCGTCGAGAACTCCACCAGGGCACCGGGGCGGTCGGGCAGCACGGTCCGGAGTCGCAGGTATCGCCCCGTCTCCACGAGGCCCCGGACCAGCACGGTGGTCAGGACGTTCATGTCGATGTTGCCGCCGGAGCAGACGGCCACCACCGTCTCGTCGGGCTCGACGTCGATGGCGCCGGCGAGCAGCGCGGCCAGGGGCACGGCGCCGGCCCCCTCGACGAGCGTCTTGGCGCGCTCGAGCGCCAGCATCACCGCCACGGCGATCTCCGAGTCGCTGACGGTGACGACCTCGTCGACGCGCTCGGCGATGACCGCGAACGTCCGGTCGCCCACCCGCCGGGCGGCCAGCCCGTCGGCGATGGTGTCGACCGCGTCCAGCTCCACGACGTGGCCGGCCTCGAGCGACCGGGCGGCCGACGCCGCGCCCTCGGCCTGGACGCCGACCACCCGCACGTCGGGCTTGGCGCCCTTCACCGCCGTCGCGATGCCGGAGATGAGCCCGCCGCCACCGATGGGGACGACCACGGTGTCGACCTCGGGGCAGTCCTCGAGGATCTCGAGGCCGATGGTCCCCTGGCCGGCCATCACGTCGTCGTCCTCGAAGGCGTGGACGTAGGTGAGCCCCCGCTCGGCCTCGAGCTCGTGGGCGTGGGCGGCCGCCGAGTCGTAGTCGACGCCGTGGAGGACGACCTCGGCGCCGTAGTGCTCCGTGGCCTCGACCTTGGAGACGGCCGCCTGCTCGGGCATCACGATGGTCGCGTCGACCCCGAGCCGCGAGGCCGCCAGCGCGACGCCCTGGCCGTGGTTGCCCGCGCTGGCCGTCACGACGCCGGCCGCCCGCTCCTCGGCCGACAGCCGCTCGATGCGGTTGGTCGCCCCGCGGATCTTGAAGGCGCCCGTCCGCTGCGTGTTCTCGAGCTTGAGGCGGACGTCGGCGCCGGTCAGGTCGGAGAAGGCGTGGGAGGCGGTGAGCGGCGTGTGGCGCGCCACGCCCGCGACCCGCTCGGCGGCCTCGAGGACGTCGTCGTACGCGATCATGGGCCCCGGTTGCCGCCGGGGGCTTCAAATCCTACCGGTCCGGCCTCGAGTCGGTTCCGATGACCGCAACCCCCGACCGCCCTATCGCTCGTCCATGGGCACGAACCGCTCGTCCTTCGGCCCGACGTAGCGCGCCCGGGGTCGGATGAGCCGGTTGTCCTCCCACTCCTCGAGGACGTGGGCGACCCAGCCGGTGACGCGGGACATGGCGAAGATGGCCGTGTAGATGTCCATCGGGATGCCCATCTGGTAGTAGGTCGAGGCCGAGTAGAAGTCCACGTTCGGTGCCAGGCCCTTCTCCTCGGTCATGTACTCCTCCAGAGCGACGCTGTACTCGTGCCACCGGGTGTCGCCAGCGGCCTCGCCGAGCGAGTCCGACATCGCGCCGAGGATCCTCGCCCGGGGGTCCTTGACGTTGTAGACGCGGTGGCCGAAGCCGGGGATGCGCTCGCCCGCGGCGAGGGCGTCCGCCACCCAGTCCGTCGGCGACTTGCCGCTCCCGTCGATGTCGAGGAGCATCCGCATCACGTTCTGGTTCGCCCCGCCGTGCAGCGGGCCGCTCAGCGCGCAGACGGCGCTCGTCACGGCGCTGTGGAGGTCCGCGAGCGTGCTCGCCGTGACCATCGCGGCGAACGTCGACGCGTTGAGGCCGTGGTCGGCGTGGAGCACGAGCGCCGCGTCGAAGGTCTCCTCGAGCACCGCGTCGGGGACCTCGCCGTTGAGCAGGTAGAGGAAGTGGGCGGCGTGGCTCAGGTCGCTGCGGACCTCGAGGGCTTCCTTCCCCTCGCGGAACCGCGTGTAGGCGGCGACGGCGGTCGGGAGCTTGGCGGTCAGCCGTCGGCCCGTCCGGATGTTCGCCTCGTGGTCCTCCGGGCCGGCCTCGGCGTCCGGGTCCCACGCCGAGAGCATCGAGGTGATGGTCCGCACGACGGCCATGGGGTCCTCGTCGGCCGCCGCGAGGGTCCGCACGACCTCGATGATCTCGGGCGCGACGGCGCGCTCTTCGGCCATCGCCTCGCTGAAGTCGGCGAGCTCGTCGGCGGTCGGCAGGTGCCCGTACCAGAGCAGGTAGGCGACCTCCTCGAAGGAGGCCTCCCGGGCCAGCGACTCGATCGGGTAGCCGTGGTAGCTCAACGTGCCCGTGTCGCCGTCGATGAACGAGAGCGACGACTCGGCCACGACGATACCCTCGAGCCCCTTGTGGAGCTGCTCGCTCATACTGGACCTTTCCATCGCCGGTGGAAAAGGATTGCCGTTGCACGGGCGCGGGCCGACCCGCCAAATACAGGGTCACGTTCCTGTCCACCGTCCGAAACGTTGGGCACTGGCGGACGGCCACCGGGCCTCCGGACGACGTCGACCGCGAGGCGGTCCCGGCCGACGTGAGGACAACCTTTTCCCGGGGGGCGGCGAACTGGCCTCCCGATGGCGGCCGACGACGTCGAGTACGAGCCGGTCAGCGTGAAGGCCGTGCTCGCCGAGATGAAGGACACCGCCGAGCTCCTCATCGACCTCGCCTACTCGGCCGTGCTCCACGGGAGCAAGGAGCTGGCCGGGGAGGTGCTCGAGCTCGAGGCGCGGATGGACGTCCTCCAGCTGCGCGCCCGGATGAGCCTGCTGCTGGCCGCGCGTCGGCCCGAGGACGCCGAGGCGCTGGCGCCCGTGCTCGGCGTCGTCGCCGCAGCGGAGAAGATCTCGAACGCCGCCGGCGACATCGCCAAGGTCGTCCTCGACGAGATCGGTCTCCCCGACGAGCTCCGAGCGGCCCTGCCGGAGGCCCTGGAGCTGGTCGCCCGGGCCACCGTCGACGGGGACTCGCCGATGGCCGGCCGCACGCTCGGCGACCTCAACCTCGAGACGGAGACGGGCGTCCGCGTCATCGCCATCCGGCGCAGCGGCGACTGGCTCTTCAATCCCACCCGGGAGACCGACCTCCGGGCGGGGGACGTGGTGGTCCTCCGCGGGCTCGAGGCGGCGCTCGAGACGGTCTACGAGCGCGTCGCCGGCGAGCCGTTCGCCCCGCCGGCGGTCGGCGAGTCACACCTCGAGGACCTCGAGCGGGCGGTGGACTCCATCATCCTCATGAAGAACATGAGCGAGCTGGCGGTCGACCTGGCCTACGGCGCCGTCCTGTTCAACTCGGCGTCCGTGGCCGAGGAGGTGTTCGCCCTCGAGGCCGAGGTCGACGCCCTCCAGTCGCGGTTCGAGGCCTGGACGCTCCGGGCGGCGGCGCGGGTGGAGGACCCCATCTCGCTGCGCGGCCTGGTCCACGTCGCCGGGGCGACGGAGGTCATCTCGGACGCCGCCCTAGAGCTCGCCGAGGGCGTCCTTCACGGCCTCGCCGCCCACCCGGTGGTCGCGGAGGCCGTGGGCGAGTCGGACGAGGTCATCGTCCGACTGCGAGTCCGACCCGGGAGCCCGCTCGGTGGCGCGACGCTCGGCGAACGCCACGTGGAGACCGAGACGGGCATGCGGGTCATCGCCGTCCGGCGCGCCCGCGAGGACGCGGACGACTGGATCGTGTCGCCGGGCTCGACCACCCTGCTGTCCACCGACGACGTCCTCATCGCGAAGGGCACCCGGGCCGGCGCCGAGCGGCTGACCACGCTCGTCGGCGACGAGCCGGACTACGACTGGGAGTAGCGGACTGGTCGGGGCGCGGGGACTGGATTTAGGCGGCGGTGAGGCTGGCGCGCGTCAGCGCCCGCGGGTCGCGCGGTAGGCCTGCCAGCCGAGCAGGACGACCGTGACGAGCAGCCCGACCGAGACGCCGAGGACGAACGCGAGCCCGACGTAGAGCTCGATGGGTCGGGTCGTCCCCGGCAGGAGGGCGAAGAAGACGAAGACGGCGGCCGCCACGACGGCCCCGATCCCGAAGCCGACCGCGGCGTCCCGGCGCAGGTCGAGGCCGACCCTCGCGGCGGCCTGGACCAGCCCCGTCGGCGGCGTCTCGGACACGGGCGTGGCCTCGGGCGGGGCGGGGAAAGCCCGTTCGGTCCGGGAACGGGGTCGACGGCCGACGGTCCCCCCGGCCCGCGCCATCCCCGGCGGCGCCATCCCGATACATCCAAGAGCGTGCCGCGACCGATGCAACCAATGACCAGCCTCGGCACGGCGGAGGCGGGGCCGGGCGAGGTGGCCACCGGCTACCTCCGCGTCGGCGAGGGGCGCGACGGCGCCCCGGTCAGCCTGCCGGTCTGCGTCGTCGAGGGCGCCGAGCCCGGCGACACGCTCTACCTCCAGGCAGCCTCCGACGGGGACGAGCTAAACGGCGTCGGCGTCGTCAGCCGGCTGGTGCCGCAGCTCGACCCGACCGAGCTCCGGGGGACGGTGCTCGTCGTCGGGGTCGTCAACGTCTACGGCTTCGTCCAGGAGCGCCACCGCAACCCGCTCGACGACACCAAGCTGAACCGGGTCTACCCCGGCGACCCCGACGGCACGACCTCGGAGCGCATCGCCGCCGCGACGTTCGACGTCGTGACGCGGGCCGACCTCGCCCTGGACCTCCACCAGGGCTCGACCAGCCGGATGCTCGACGAGGTCCGCATCCGCTGTGGCCGCCACCACGCCCGGCACGCCGCGTGCCTGGAGCTGGCGTCGGTCTTCGGCGGGGACTACGTGCTCGACCAGAAGGGCCCCGAGGGCCAGCTCGCCCGCGTGGCGGCCGACGAGGGCATCCCCATCGTCGACCCGGAGCTCGGCGGGTCGGTCGGCTGGGACGAGCGGAGCATCCAGCGCGGCGTCGAGGGCGTGCTCGACGTGCTGGGCTACTACGGCTTCATCGACCGGGCCGTCGAACCGACCTCTCAGCTCCGGGCGGGGGGCTTCGACCGGTACTCCTCGCCGCGGGGCGGGCTCGTCCACTACGCGGTCGAGCTGGGCGACCACGTCCGCCGCGGGGACGTGCTCTTCCGCGTCACGGACGTGTTCGGCGGCGAGCGCGAGACGGTCACGGCCGTCAACCCCGGCGTCTTCTGGCGCACCCGGCGGCTCCCCCAGGCCGCGACGGGCGAGTACGTCTGCTCGGTCGGGACGGACGTCGACGAGGTCTGATGGGCCTCCCGGACCTGACCTGTCCGGCGTGCAGCCGGACCTACGCGGCCGACCGTGACGCGCCCTGGCGCTGCGAGTGCGGCCACGCGCTCGACTTCGCCGAACGGCCGCGACCCGAGGGGCCGCCGACGGACCCGGGTGACCTCGACCGGGACCGCGGCCTCTGGGCCTTCGACGGGTGGTTACCGGTCGGGCCGCGGGTCACGCTCGGCGAGGGCTGGACGCCGCTCGTGGACGCCCCCGACTGGGGCGCGACGTTCAAGCTCGACTACCTCGCTCCGACGGGCTCGTTCAAGGACCGCGGCGCGGCGACGACGCTCTCGCTGGCGGCTACGCTGGGCGTCGACCGCGTCGTGGAGGACTCCTCGGGGAACGCCGGGGCGGCCATCGCGGCCTACGCCGCCCGGGCGGGCCTCGAGGCGGAGATCTTCGTGCCGGCGAACGCGCCGACGGCGAAGCTCGCCGCCATCGAGCACGCCGGCGCCGACGTGGTCCGGGTCACGGGCGACCGGGCCGCGGTCGCTGAGGCCTGCCAGACCCGGGTCGATTCGGGCGGCGGCTGGTACGCCAGCCACGCGTGGAACCCGGCCTTCTTCGCCGGTACGGCGACGTTCGCCCTCGAGTGCGCTGCACAGCGGGACTGGAACCCGCCCGACGCCGTCGTGCTGCCCGTGGGCCACGGGACGCTCCTGCTCGGCGCCTACCGGGGCTTCGCGGCGCTGCACGAGGCGGGCTGGATCGCCGACGTCCCACGGCTGCTGGCCGTCCAGGCGGCCGGTCACGCGCCGCTCGCCGCCGAGCTCCACCCCGACGACGCCCGGCGAGACGCGGGCGACGAGAACGCCCTCGCCGACGGCATCCAGGTGGACGTCCCGGCTCGGCCCGACGAACAGGTCGCCGCCCTGGAGGCGACCGGCGGCGACGCCATCGCGGTCGGCGAGGCCGAGGTCCACGAGGCGCTCGAAGCCCTCCGGCGGGGCGGATTCGACGTGGAGCCGACCAGCGCCGCGGCGCCCGCCGGGCTCCGGGCCTTCCGCGAGCGGGGCGTCCTGGCGCCGGACGACGACGTGGTCGTGCCGCTCACGGGTCGGTCGAAGGGCTGAGGGCGGCGGCCCGGCGGTTCGGTCCTCGCCTCACCGCTCCGGGTGGATCGGCGCGTCGAACCCGCCGCGCACGAGCGGCTTGGCGACGTGGCGACGGGCCACGGGCGGCACCTCGTACCAGCCCGGCTCGATCGCCCGTTCGACGGGCTGCTCCACCTTCCCCGGCGCCGAGGTGCGGCAGCCCCGGCACCGGTAGCCCTGGCCGCGGCCGGCGCTCTCCATCCGGCGGCCGCAGTCGGGGCAGGTCGGGACGACGGCCTCGGTCCGGACCAGCTCGCGGACGGCGAACTTCTCGAGCTTGAGCGTCCCGTCGGTGACCTCCCCGCAGACGGTCACCCGGTCGCCGGGGCGCAGCGCCCGGACGCGGTCCCGGAAGCGCTTGGTCGGCTCGAACGCGGCGCAGGGCAACGCCTCGTCGCCATCGGCCAGCGTCAGGAAGACGTGGCCGCCGCGCCGGGTCTCGGGGGCGGTCGCCACGGTGCCGTCGACGCGGTAGGCCCGCGCGTCGCGGAGGGCGCCCATGGTCCCCGCCGTCAGGTGGGCGTCGGTGCCCTGGTTCGTCCAGAACCGGGCCCAGGTCGCCACGGGCTCGCTCCGGATGCCGGCGGCGACGCGGTCCACGGCGGCCGGGTCGTCGCCGCGGACCCCGTAGAGCACCGGGCCGGGCGTGTGCGGGACGCAGACCGCCTCGCCCTCGACCCGGTCGACCGTGTCCCAGGCGTCGGGGTAGCCCGCCTCGGCGGCTTGGAACACCGTCGATTCGTCGACGTCGCGGGGCGTCCCCCAGCGCTCGGCCGCCCGGTAGGCGAGGCGCTCGACCGTCCAGTCGTCGAGGGCGGCCCACGCCCCGACGGCCGCCAGGGCGCCGATGCGCCCGCGGCCGGTCTTCCAGCCCTGGGACGCGTAGCCGGCCGCCTCGATGCCGGCCAGGGCCTCGTCGAGGGTCACCAGGCGGCGGACGGCGGCGCCGGCGAACGCGGCGACCGCCTCGGGGACGGCCTCGGGCGCCCCCGGCGCGACGACCAGTCCGGGGTGGGTCTGGGGGTCGTCGGTCTCCGCGACGTCCGAGAGGAGGTCGGCAGCGACCTCGAAGGCGGCAGCGGGCTCGACGTCGGTGTGGACCGCGAGCGCCGCGTTCCCCCGGGTCTTGTGGGGCGCGGCCGGACAGAGCCGGACGAGGAGCCGCCGCTCGACCGACCCGCGCTCGGCGAACCGGTCGGCGAGCCGCGCCGCGAGGTAGGTGGTGCACATCCCCCGTTCCCGGGAGTCGGTGTCGTCCACCCCGACGACGGTCATGCCGGGGGTAGGCGCGGCCGGCGATATAGGGACGGCGTTGTGACTGGTCCGCCACCCGCCCCCCGGGACCGCAATTCCACCGAACCGTGCGGGTACGGCGTCTAAACCGCCAGAGGAAGGGTCCCCACCGGCACAACGCATTTATGTGAGGAGCGCCGACTACCCCCTGACATCATGTCGCGCGCCGCGTTGGTGGGCAACGTCGTGGCCATGCTGGAGGACGCGGGCTTCACCGTCAGCGAGGAGTGCGCCATCCGACCCAAGAGCTTCGACGTCGTCGCGCGTCGCCGGAACGACCTGCTGCTGCTGAAGATCCTCGGCAACATCGACGCCTTCGACGGCCCGACGGGCCTCGAGATGCGCCGGCTTGGGTCCTACCTCCGCGGGACGGCCCTCGTCATCGGGCTCCGGACCCGCGACAAGGCGCTCGAGCCGGGCGTCATGTACGTCCGCCACGGCGTGCCGGTGCTGAGCCCGGACACGGCCTACAACCTGTTCGTCGAGGGCGTCGAGCCGCTCATCTACGCCGCGCCGGGCGGTCTGTACGTCACCATCGACGGCGACATCCTCGCGGAGCGGCGCCAGGAGCGCGGCTGGAGCCTCGGCCGGCTGGCGACCGAGCTGGGCGTCTCGCGCCGGACCATCTCGAAGTACGAGGACGGCATGGACGCGAGCATCGAGGTGGCGATGCGCCTCGAGGAGCTGTTCGGCAGCGAGCTCACCCGGCCGCTGAACGTCTTCGAGGGCGCCGCGGCGGTCCGCAAGGAGCGCGACCTCGACCCCGAACCCCCCACGGACGACCCGGAGTCGGCGATGTTCGAGGTCCTCACGCACCTCGGCTTCGTCGTCCACCCCACGGCCCGCGCGCCGTTCCGGACGGTCAGCGAGGACGAGGCCGACCGGGAGACGCCGATGATCACCGGCCACTCGAGGTTCACCAAGACCGCGGAGAAGCGCGCCCGCATCATGGCCTCCATCGGCCGGGTGGCGCGCACGCACTCGGTCTACTTCGTCGACTCCGCCCCGCGGGCCCGCATCGAGGGCACCGCCATCATCGAGCGCGAGGAGGTGGAGGCCATCGAGGCGTCCGACGAGCTCCGCGACCTCATCCGCGAGCGCGGCGAAGGGCCCCAGTAGTCCCCGAAGACCGGCGCCCGCTCGCCCAACAGAACTCGCTGCGTCCAGCTACGCCGTCGCGCCGTCGCCGTACGTCGCCTCGAGGTACGCCACGATGTCGGCGCTCTCCGCCATCCCTTCCACGCCGTGCTCGGGGTCGACCAGCACGGGGACCCCCGCCTGACCCGAGACGGCCACGACCTCGTCGCGCTCGGCCCGGCTCGCGGGGACCAGCTTCGAGTCGTATTCCAGGCCGAGCTCGTCGAGCTTCCCCTTCACCTTCGCGCAGTACGGACACCCGACCTTCTCGTAGAGCGTCAGGGACATGGTCTGGAGTCGCGTCCGGGGACGGAAGAAGCTGACGATGGCGGCGGTCCGGCCGGTGACGATGGCGGCGGTCCGGCCGGCCCCCAGCGAGGCCGACGGCCTCACCACCGGTCGACCAGCAGGTCCTCGAGCCGGGCGAGGATGGTCGCGCGGGCGAGCACGGCCTCGGTGCCCGCCCAGCCCAGGACGACGAGGCCGGCCACGACGAGGAAGAGGAAGTCCCAGCCGGTCATCCACACCGGGTAGATCCACGGCGTGATGTGCGACCACCGGGTCGCGAAGGTGCGGGCCGGGCCCGAGAGCGGCGTCCCGGAGAACGTCGCGACCACGCGGTCCGCGAAGGTCAACCGGTCGCCCGTGCCGGGGGTCAGGCCCGCGCTCCCGTGGACGGTGTACGTGCCCGTCGCGTTCATGTCCGCGATGGTCGGCCCCTGCGGCTCGTCACCGTAGGGGATGCGCTCGACGTCGTAGGGGCCCCAGGGACAGTAGACCTCCCAGACGATCTGGCCCGTCGGGGTCACCTCGATGACGCGCTGGTTCAGCGTGTCCACGATGAGCGTGTCCCCGTTCGGGAGCCGGTCGGCGTCGCGTGGCCAGGAGAGCGAGCCCTGGAGCGTCCAGGTCCGCTTCCACGTCCCGTTCGGCTCGTGCTCGTACTCGACGATGCGGTCGTTCTCGCTGTCGGCGAGGAGGATGGTGGGCTTGCCCGAGCGGCTGGTCAGGTACTCGGGGTTGTGCTGCTCGGCCATGATGCCGTAGTCCCCGTTGTGCCCGAGCCGGAGCGTGATGTTGCCCGTCTGTTTGTCGATGAGGATGACCTGGTCGAAGTTCCGGACCGAGACGAGGTACTTCCCGGGCGCCACCCGGTCCACGTCGTTGACGTGCGTCCAGTCGTCGGTCCAGGTCCCGCCGCGGCCGATGCTGGTGTCGGTGTTCTTCAGCTGGGGGTAGTGGTTCCGGAAGAGCCACTGCCACTGGATGGAGTGGGAGGTCCGGTTCCAGATGAGGATGCGGTCGTCGTTCAGCCCGGTCGAGGCGTTGTACGCCCGCATGTTGGCCACCAGCAGGTGGGTGTCGTCGATGAGGTCGATGTCGTGGGTGTCCTTGAACGGCAGTTTCTCGACCCAGATCGGCTTGAGCGTGTGGGTGTCGAGCTTGACGGCGAGGGTCCCGTTCGGGTTGGTGGCCACCACGAACAGGGTCCCGTCTGGCTCCGGGTCCACGTCGTAGAACCACCGCGCCCCGATGTTCTTCCCGTCGTAGACCCACCGGACGTGCCCCCGGGGGCCGAACGCGACGAGCCGGGCGGGCTTCTTGGTCGTGCTCTCGTTGCCGAGGTGGAAGCCCTGGATGGCGACGACGGTCAACCCGTTCGCGGGCTTGGTGATGGTCCCGCGGCGGAACTCGGTGGCCTTGTGCGGGTCGAAGGTGGCCCCGGAGACGACGGTCGGGGCCACCAGGACGACGACGAGCAGGAGGGCCATCCCGCGGGCGAGCTGGCGGCGTTGGAGGGCGCGGGCACGCATCCGATGCTACGTGGTTGCCATCGGTGACTGAGTATCTTGTCATCCGAATCGTCCGCTGCCGAACACAACCCCCGACGCCACGACCGGGACCGACGAGCGCCAGTTGTCCGGGCGACCGGACTCCCGAGGCGCCCTACCCGAACCGGGTGTATAGGAACAGGGCGCCGGCGAGCACGAGCCCGATGGCGACGCCGATGAACGCCGAACGGAGGTTCAGCTGGCCGGCGCCGGGGATGGAGACGCCCCCGGACGACTTCGACGCCGAATCGCCGGATTGGGCCGCCGTGGCGGTGCTGGTCGACGCCGCATCGCCGCTGGCGACGCCGGTGACGGTGAGCTGGTCCGATTTGAGCGAATCGGCCGCGGCGTAGAGCGTGTGGTCCCCGCTGGACCCGATATCGACCCGCAGGACCCCCTTGCTGTCCGGCTGGCCGACGGCGGCGCCGTCGAGGTAGACGGTGGCCGAGCGGAGCGGCCGGTCGTACTGGTCGGTGACGGTCACCTGGACCGTCTCGCCGACGACCACGCGCTGGTTGGCGACCGCGATCTGGACGTCGGGCTGCTTGCGGGTGGTGAGGTTCACCTGCAGGTCCTGCTCGCCGACGTTCACGGTCCGCTGCACGGTGTCGTAGCCGTCCTTCGAGACCTGGATGTCGTACTGGCGGTTGACCTCCAGGCTCACCGCGCGCGTGCCCTCGGGGCCGCTCTTCGACGAGAAGTCCGGGCCGCTGATGGTCGCGCCCTCGACGGCCTTCGGCGGGTCGAAGTTGGTGTCGAGCACGCGGAACTGGACGGTCACCGAGCCCTGCTTGATCTGGAGCTGCTTGGTCGTGTCACCCCGGACCGCGAGGGGAACGGTCTGCTTGTAGTAGCCGGGCTTGAAGACGTTCACCGTGTAGTCGCCGGCCTCGATGACCCCCGTCTTGATGCTCCCCGTGGCGTCGGTCGAGGCGACGGTGACGACAGAACCGTGCTTGCGGAGGACGACGCGGACCCCCTGGACCGGGCCGTCCTGGTCGACGACGGTCAGGTCGGCGGTCGACTTCTGGTAGACCGTGATGGTGACGGCCTCCTGGCTGGCGTCGGTCACCTCGTACGGGCTGTTCCGGACGTAGGCCGGGTGGTCGACCGCGATGGTCACGTCCGCCCCCGCCGGGACGTCGACGAACGCCTTGCCGTTCGACGCCGTGGTCGCCTGCCGGGACCCCCCGTCCCACGTGGCCGTGAGCCCGGCGTTGCTGACGGGGTCGCCGGCCGCCGTGACCACCGCCACGGTGAGCGTCACGTTCGACGCGCTGACCAGGCCCGCGATGGGCCCGATGGCGGCGAGGACGAGCACCGCGACGAGCACCATCGTACGTCGATTCATGGGATTCCTGACACGGGCCTCCCCTATAAACCGTTTGTGGGCTCCTACCGGGGGGTTTAATGCCCCCTTAACCCCGCGCCGTCGCGCGTTCCGTCCAGTGCATCCACCCTCAGCGGCTCGCCAGGAGGTCGGCCGCCGTCAGCAGCGCTTCGAGCTCGATGCCGGCCGCCGCGAGGCGGTCTCTGGCCCCCTCCTCGCGGTCGACGACGACCAGGAGCCGCTCGACCGTCGCGCCGGCCTCGCGGAGGGCCTCGACCGCCTCGAGCGCGCTCGTGCCGGTCGTCACGACGTCCTCGAGGACGACGACGGGCTCGCCGGGCTCGAGCACGCCCTCGATGCGGTTGCCGGTGCCGTACGCCTTGCGCGACTTGCGGACGATGACGTACGGGTTGCCGCTCTCGACGCTCGTCACGGCGACGAGCGGGACCGCCCCGAGCGCCACGCCGGCCAGCGTCGCGTCGCCGACCCGCGACGCGAACGCCCGGGCGATCGCCGAGAGGCACCCCGGGTCGGTCTCGAACCGGTACTTGTCGACGTAGTAGTCGCTCGTCCCGCCGTGGGCGAGCTCGAACTCGCCGAACCGGACCGCCTCGACCGCGAGGAGGGCGTCGACGAGCGCCTGGTCGGCCATCGTCCGCCCCTCCCACCGGTCGTGTTAAGAAGGCCCCGGTCGGGCCCGGAGGACCCACCTCCCGCTCGACGATTCCCCTCGTCACATCGATTCCCGCTCGACCATCCCCCCGCCATCACCACGGCTCGCGCTTGAGCCCGAGCCAGTAGCCGATGACGTTGGTGCCGACGTGCAGGAGCGGCGTCAGCACGACCACGGCCAGGAGCACGGCCGGCGTGAACGTCGCCAGGGTCCAGGTCGGCGCCAGGACGAGGGCCAGGAGCAGCGCGCCGGCGGCGAAGTCGAGCTGGTCGAGGACCGGGAACGGCGCCCCCCGCTCGCGGCCGGTCCGGCGCTTGAACAGGGAGCCGGCGATGTCGCCGAGCATCGCGCCGAGCGCGAGGCCGACCGCCGCCGCGAGGGGGAAGCCGGGCAGCGCCACGCCCAGGGCCGCCCCGACGGTCGGCGCGAGCGCGCCCAGCACGAGGGCGAGCAGGAGGCCGGCCAGCGTGCCGGCGACGAGGCCGCGCCAGGTCTTGCCGTCCCCGAGCAGGCGGGCGCCGCCCCAGGTCCGGCCGCCGTCGATGGGGCGGCCCCCGCCGAGGACGACCGCGACGTTGTTCGGCACGTAGGCCGGGAGCATCGACCAGATGGCGACGACGGCGACCTCGACGGGGCCCATCGGCCGACCCACGCGGGTGGCGACTTAAGCCGTGTCGGTCGTTGGCGGCGGCCGTGTCGGTCGTTGGCGGCGGCTGCATCGGTCGTTGGCGGCGGCCGTGTCGGTCGGTGATGCCGTCACCCGCCTCGGGTCCCGACCCGACCGGCCCACCCTTTAGGCGGGGCGGTCAAGCCGGGCGCATGGCCGACGACCTGGCCGCGCTGCTCGCGGCGATGGAGGCCGACGACGATCGCCAGCGGGCCGAGGGCCTCGACCAGTCCGAGCGCTGGCGCTCGATCACCCGGGAGACCGGGCGGTTCCTCTACCAGCTCGCGATGGTCCGCCGACCCGAGCGCATCGTCGAGGTCGGCACCTCGCACGGCTACTCGACCGTCTGGCTCGGGCTGGCCGCCGAGCGGCTCGGGGCCACGGTGACCACCTACGAGGTCGCTCGCTGGCGATACGAGCCGGCGCTCGAGAACCTCACGGCCGCCGGGCTCGACGACGTCGTCACGGCCGAGCTGGTCGACCCCGGGTTCGACGACTACCCCGACGCCATCGACCTGGTCTTCCTGGACGCCGAGAAGGCGGACTACGTCCGGCACTTCGACCGCCTGGTGCCGCGGCTCGCGCCGAACGGCGTCGTGGTCGCGGACAACGTCGAGTCCCACCGGGACGAGCTGGCCGGCTACCTCGAGCACGTGCGAGGCCATCCCGAGTGCTACTCCACGCTCGTCCCGCTGGGGCGGGGGCTCGAGGTGACCCGGCGGCTCGTTCCGGGCGAGGTGGACGTGGTCGAGGCCCTGCGGTGAGCCGCCGAACCGACCCACGCGTTGCACCGACTCCCCGGCCCACTCCGACCCGGGACTGACGGGCCGCCAGCCGTCGCCGGTCCGGACGCGCGCGAGCCCGGCTCGGGGTTCGGGACCGGTGGAGTTACGGGCGACGCGCGGCTGGTGTCGACCATGCTCCCGCCCATCGCGCGGCGGTTCGTCGCCGGCGAGACCCGCGACGGGGCGCTCGACCGGGCGCGGGAGCTCAACGACCGCGGCATCGGCGCCATCCTCAACCTCCTCGGCGAGCACTACCTCGACCCGGCGCCGGCGGCCGCGGACGTGGCGGCCTACCGCGACCTCCTCGCCGACGTCGACGACGCCGGCCTCCGGGCCTGCCTCTCGGTGAAACCCTCGCAGCTCGGGCTCCGCGTCGACGAGCCGACGTTCCACGACAACGCCGCGGCGGTCGTGGACGCGGCGGCCGAGCGCGACGGCTTCGTCTGGTTCGACATGGAGGACCACGAGACGACGGACCGGACGCTCGACGCCTTCGTGGCGATGGCCGACCGTCAGCCCGGCCACGTCGGCGTCTGTCTGCAGGCGAACCTCCGGCGCACGCCGGCCGACCTGGACCGCCTGGCGGGCCGCCCGGGCAAGCTCCGGCTCGTCAAGGGGGCGTACGACGAGCCCGCCGACTTCGCCTTCTCGAGCCACGAGGAGGTGAACACGGCCTACCGGCGCCTGCTCGACCAGGCGTTCCGCCAGCACGACGGCGGCATCGCGGTCGGCACCCACGACCCCGCCATGATCGACCACGCGCTCGCCCTCGCCGCCGACCACGACGTCCCGTACGAGTTCCAGCTGCTGATGGGCGTGCGCGAGGCGGCCCAGGACCGGCTCGCCGCCGACCACGACGTCTGGCAGTACGTGCCGTTCGGCCGCCGGTGGCGCGCCTACTTCTGGCGGCGGATCACCGAGCGCAAGGAGAACGTGCTGTTCGCCCTCCGCGCCATCGTAGGTCGCTGAGCGGCGCGGCGACCCGTCGTGACAGGGGGTGACCCGCGCCACTCATAACCCTGCAGCCGCTGTAGGGGCAGTAATGGCTTCGTGGAAGCGGGACGCCGCAAGCGGCCTGGTGGTCCTGCTGCCCATCCTCGTCACCCTCTGGGTCGTCACCTGGCTCTACCACGCCATCGCGGGGTTGCCGCTGCTCCAGACCATCATCGCGCCGACCCTGTTCTGGGGGAACGGGGCGCTGGCGGAGCTGGTGCGGGTCGTCCTGACGCTGCTGGTGTTCGGCGCGCTGGTGTTCTCCATCGGCTACCTGATGCGGACGGCGGCCGGCTCCCTGCTCGAGGACGCCCTCGACGACCTGGTGAACCAGGTCCCCGGCATCCGGGTCGTCTACAACGCCTCGAAGATGGCGGTCGAGACGACGCTCACCGGCGCCAGCGAACTGCGCTCGCCGGTGAAGGTCGAGCTCTGGGAGGGCATGCGGGTCACGGCCTTCAAGACCGGCAAGCGCACGACCGACGGGCGGGACCTGGTCTTCATGCCGACCGCGCCCAACATCACCACGGGCTTCGTCATGGAGGTCCGCCCCGAGGACATCGTGGAGACGGAGGAGTCGGTCGAGGACGCGCTCACCCGCATCATCAGCGCCGGCTTCGGCGAGACCAACCACCAGAACGTGCCCATCGACGTCCTCGACGCCGCCGGCAACGGCGACCGCGAGGAGCAGGTCGAGATCCACCGCGCCGACGAGTAGCGTCCCGACCCCGCCGCCCGCCACCGAGGACCGACGCGTCGCTACTGGTAGTCGAGCCTGACGACGGTCCCGTCGGCGTAGGTCACGAGGAGCTCGGCGCGCCCGTCGCCGTCGACGTCGGCCAGCGTCGGCGCGGTCGCGATGGTCCCCGCCCGCCGGTAGCTGGCGAGGGTCGTTCCCGTCGCCGGGTTCAGCACGGCCACCCGGCCGTCGGGCGAGGCGACCACCAGCTCGGCCTGCTCGTCGCCCGTGACGTCGCCGAGGACCGGCGGCGGGAGCCGCACGGCCTGACCCGTGACGACCTTCCGCGCCCACTCCGGCTGGCCCGTGTCGCCCTTGAGCGCCCGGACCTCGCCGGCGCCGGTGGCGACGAACACCTCCGGCGTGCCGTCCCCGGTCACGTCCGCGACGGCCCGGACGGCGGTCGGGCCGGCGAACGTCCGGGACCACTGGACCGCGCCCGTGGCCGCGTCGAGGACGGCCACCCGACCCCCGGCCGTCGAGACGACGAGTTCCCGGGCCGGGTCGTGGTCGAGCTGGGCCGCCGCGAGCCCGGTGACGGGGCTGTCGAAGGTCTGGAGCGGAGTCGCCGACCCGGTCCGGTCGAGGACCACGACCCGGCCGTCGCGCGTGCCGACGGCCGTCTCGAGCCCGCCCGTCCCCAGGAGGTCGCCGACGACGGGGGGGACGCGGACCGCGGACCCGAGCGCCGTCCGCCAGGCCACCGTGGCGTTCGAGTCGACGCGCATGGCCGTCCCGTTCGCGTCGACCACGACGAGGGTATGCGGCGCG
>Ga0102944_1000369_pt1 | contig 35362 bp, 34 predicted proteins | sample SalPonD_shore_MG_FD_78172 | JGI IMG/M metagenome (GOLD analysis project Ga0102944, IMG submission 78172) | Salt pond soil microbial communities from South San Francisco under conditions of wetland restoration - Salt Pond MetaG... | ecosystem: Environmental > Aquatic > Marine > Intertidal zone >... | reverse complement strand
GATAGTCGGTAGCCCCCTCGACCGCCGCGATGTCCGCCGGTGTCTCGACGATGCACAACAGGCGTCGTTCCCGGCTCGTCCCGCCACAGAGCTCGCACAGGTCGCTCTCGGAGAACGTACGGCACTGGCGGCAACGTCCGACTCCCTCCATTGCGCGGTGCATCACGTCCGCGAGATGGAGCGCGCCGGCGCGATCGCGTTCCAGCAGGTGGAACGCGATGCGCTGGGCGGAACGTGGGCCGACGCCCGGCATGCAGCGCAGCGCATCGATCAACTCGCGCAGCAGTGGCGACCCGATCACGGCGCATCCTCCGTCGGTGCCCGGCCGACACGGATGGCGGCGGCCACGCGGTCGGTCGTACCGCAGGATAGTGGACAGGAGCGCATCGCTGCGCGTCTAGAACGGCATCTTGAAGCCGGCAGGAAGATTCATGCCGCCGGTCATCTCGGACATCTGCTCCTGCTGCGCCGTCTCGACCTTCTGCACGGCGTCATTGACCGCGGCGGTCACGAGGTCCTCCAGCATCTCGCGGTCATCGCCCATCAGGCTGTCGTCGATGGCGATGCGCCGGACCTCATGCTTCCCGGTCATCGTGACCTTCACCATCCCGCCGCCGGCGGCACCCTCGACTTCCATCCGGCCCATCGCCTCCTGGGCCTCCTGCATCTTCTCCTGCATCTTCTGGGCCTGCTGCATCAGCTTGCCGATTTCGCCTTTCATTGCGTCGACCTCTGCATCAATCGTTGCCGTTCGATCCCGCCGGATCCGCCGGACGCACACTGTCGGCTTCCACACGCGCGCCGAACCGTTCCTGGAATCCCTGCACGACGGGATCGCTCTCGATGGCCTCACGGGCCTCCTCGCGCCGCGACTCCGAGCGCCGCGCCTCTGCCTGGGCCGGCGTTTCCCGCCCTTCGGGAACCCCCTCGACCAGGTCCACGCGCACCGGCGTCCCGAGGTATTCGCCTAGCCGCGATTCCAGCCGCTGGCGATACCGATCGTTGCCCAGATGGGCATGATCCGGCCCCAATCCAAGCCGGATGCGGCCATTCGCGGCATCCAGCAATGCCGTGTTCGCGGCCAACTCCGCCGCCAGCCCGCGCAGTTCGAGCGCCTCGACCGTGGCTTCCCAGTCGAGCGTGGCGTCCACGCTGGGCGGCTCCGAGCTCTCCGCCGCCGACGCCTCGGCACGGGGAGCCGCATCCGCGGCGCCGGCGGAGTCCGTCGCGGGCCCGGGCTCTGCGGCGTCCGACGGGGTCGCGGTCGTACCGGCCCCGCCCTGGTCCGGCTTCCGGCCGGCACGCGCCGCCTGCTTCGCCGCCTCGATGCCACCACTGGCGCCACTGGCGGCACTACTAGCGGCCGGCGACGGTGCACCGGCTTCGGCCGCGCGCGCCGCGGCGCCCGGCGCAGCCGCACCGCCCTCGGCCGAGCGCCCCGGATCGTTCCGCCCGGACACGTCCGGGCGGAACGCCAGCATGCGCAGCAGCGTCATCTCCAGCCCGGTGCGCGCATCCGGCGCCCAGCCCAGGTCGCGCCGGCCCAGCGTCGCGATCTGGTAATACAGCTGCACGTCGGCGGGCTCCATGCGTTCGGCGAGCGCCCTCACGCGGTCCGCGTCGGCGACCGATTCATCGAGCGCATCCGGCACGGTCTGCGCTACCGCCACCTGGTGCAGCAGCGACAGCAGTTCGGCCAGCACCGGCTCCAGATCCGCCGATTGCCGCGCCAGGGCATCGACCTCCGCCATCAGCGCCGCGGCGTCGTACCCCACGACGGCCTCGACCAGGGCGAACAGGCGCTCGCGCGAAAGCGTGCCGAGCATGCCCTCGACATCCTGCGCGCGCACGGTCCCCTCGCCGAACGAGATCGCCTGGTCGAGCAGCGACAACGCGTCGCGCATGCTGCCGGCGGCGCCGCGCGCGATCTGGCCGAGCGCCGCCTCCTCGTACTCCACGCCTTCCGCCTGCAGGATGTGCTCGAGATGTCCGGTTATGGCGGGCACCGGCATGAGCTTGAGATTGAACTGCAGGCAGCGCGACAGGATCGTGACAGGGACCTTTTGCGGATCCGTCGTCGCCAGCAGGAATTTCACGTGCGGCGGCGGCTCCTCCAGCGTCTTCAACAGGGCATTGAAGCTGTGCTGCGAGAACATGTGCACCTCGTCGATCAGGTACACCTTGTAGCGCCCGCGCGTGGGCGCGTAGGGGACGTTCTCGAGCAACTCGCGCGTTTCGTCCACGCGGGTACGCGAGGCGGCGTCCACCTCGATCAGGTCGACGAAGCGTCCCCCATCGATCTCCCGGCAGGCGCTGCATTCGCCGCACGGCGAGCTCGAGACACCGTTCGATTCGCAATTCAGGCTCTTCGCGAGAATGCGCGCGATCGTCGTCTTGCCGACGCCGCGGGTGCCGGTGAAGAGATAGGCGTGATGCAGCCGATCACGATCGAGCGCATTGACCAGCGCCCGGCGGACGTGGTCCTGGCCGATCAGTTCGGGGAAGCTGCGGGGGCGCCACTTGCGCGCGAGGACTTCGTAGCTCATGCAGGTCTCGCCGGATGGGCCGATCGGGCGGCATCGCACGGCCCACGATTATACGCGCGGCGGACCGACCGGCGGGAGGGCGGCGCCCCGCGCCCGCCGCACCCCGGCGCCCGAAGATCGCCGCTGCCGCTGCTCCCTTCCGGGCCTGACGGGGTTCACGGCGTTTCGTCGCGGGGGGACGGACGCGGGCCACCATTGAGACCCGGCCAACCGACCGGGCGCGAGAGTGTAAACCGGCAGGGGACCGGCCCGCAAAAGGGATATGCGCCGGCCGACCCGAATGGCGTTTGAATCAACCGACCGGACGGTCTATTTTCGTCGCCATGACGCGGCGCGACACCAAATCCGGCATCCTCGACGCAGCCGGCCGGATCGTCCTAGAGCGCGGTGCGATGGGGCTCACGCTCGAAGCCGTGGCCGCGGAGGCCGGACTGAGCAAAGGCGGTCTGCTCTACCACTACGGCTCCAAGGAGCAACTGCTGACCGCCATGATCGGCCGTCTCATCGAGGTGACCGAGCAGCGCATCGAGGACCATCGGGCCCGGGACAGCGGGCATGGCAGCTGGGCGCGCGGCTATCTGGACGCGTGCGCCAGCGACGGGCTCCCGGAAACGGATCCGACCGGCCGCCTGGGTATCGCCCTGCTGGCTGCCGGGGCGGCCGACCCGGAGCTGCTGGCGGACCTGCGCTCGCGCCAGGCAACCTGGCGCGAGCGCCTTCACGATGACGGCATTTCCCCGGCGCGGGCATTGACCGTCCGGCTGGCGGCGGACGGACTGTGGCTGAACGACATATTCGACCTGCGTGTCCTCGAGCCGGAGGATCGCGCCGCCGTCCTGCGCGAGCTCGAGGCGCTCACGCGCGGTGAATGACCCGCGACCGGCATCGGCACATGCCGCGGCCCAGCCGCCGGCGCTTGCCACAGCACTGAACCCGGAGGCCGTCCGATGCGGCGCATCATTCTTCCGCGGCCGCCCGCGTCCCCGTTTCCGCGGGTCCAGGATAGCCCGGTCTTCTCGGCGGCCGGCAGCGTCTGGGCGCTGCTGTTCGGCATGGGCATGCTCCTGCTGGGCAACGGGCTGCAGGGCAGCCTTCTGGGCGTGCGGGCCGCCGAGGAGAGTTTCGGCTCGACCGTCACCGGCGTCGTCATGTCCGGCTACTTCGTCGGCTTCCTGATCGGATCGCGCCTCGCGCCGTACACGATCCGGCGTGTCGGTCACCTGCGTGTCTTCGCCGCCATCGGCTCCCTGGCTTCGATCGCAATCCTGATCCAGAGCGCCTGGATCACTCCCACGGTGTGGGCCCTGATGCGCGTGGTCACCGGCTACTGCCTTGCGAGCGCGTACATCGTCGCCGAAAGCTGGCTCAACGACCGGGTCACCAACGAGCACCGGGGCGGCCTGCTGGCCGTCTACATGATCGTGAGCTACCTCGGCATGGGGGGCGGCCAGCTCCTGCTGAACACGGGCACACCGAGCGACAGCGGCCTGTTCATCCTGGTCTCAATCCTGATCTCCTTCGCCGTCATCCCGATCCTGCTGTCGATCACTCCACAGCCGGTACAGGATCAGTCCGAGAGCCTGGGCGTGATCGCGCTCTACCGCATATCGCCGCTGGGTCTGGTCGGCTCGTTCGGCTCGGGCATCCTGCAGGGCGCCGTATTCGGCATGGGGGCCGTGTACGCCCGCAGCGCCGGACTGTCCGTGGCACAGGTGTCGATCTTCATGTTCGTGCTGGTCGCCGGCGCCGCCCTGTTCCAGTGGCCCATCGGCAAGCTGTCCGACCGCATGGACCGACGCAAGGTCATCGCCGGCCTCTCCGGTTTCGGCGCCATCGTGTCGGTCGCGGCCGTGATCGCGACGTACGGTGGCCCAGAGCTCCTGATCGCGCTCTCCCTGCTGATCGGCGCCGGCCCGATGCTCCTCTACTCGCTGTTCATCGCGTACACCAATGATCACCTGCGGCCCGAGCAGATGGTCGCCGCGAGCAGCACGCTCATCCTCATCTTCGGATCCGGCGCGATCCTGGGGCCTTCGAGCGCGGGTGCCCTGATGGACGTGGTCGGGCCAACGGGCTTTCTCTGGGTGCTCGCCCTGGGGCAGGCGGGGATCACGGGCTTCGCGCTCTATCGCATGACGCGTACGGAGACCGGCCCGGTCGAGGAGCAGTCGCCCTATTCCGCCAACCCTGCGCGTACCGCCGCGCTGTCACCGGCGCTGGCCGAATGGGTGCTGGAGCAGGAGCAGGACGGCACCACGCGGACCGGTCCGGAAGTGGCAAGTGGCGCGGATCACCCCTCGGATCGCGGCCCCGATGCCGTGCCGGACAGCACCCAGCCGCACGCCGGGGGCCTGCCCGAGGAACCGCCGCTCGACCAGCCGCGCAAGACCGAGGACGACATGCGCCCCTGAGGCGGGCGCAGGCGGCACAGGCCGGTCGGGGAAGCGATCTCAGGTAGGTGCGGGCGGCGCGCGCCCGAGCAGCTCGATCACCTCCCTGTCCTCCACCTGGCGGAAGTCGCGGTAGAACTCGCCCACGGCGTAGAAGAACCGCGGTGTACGCAGGCACACCACTTCGTCGGCGACCTCATGGAAACGTTCCACCGCGTCCAGTGGCGCCACCCCGAGGGCGACGACGAGGTGCTCGGGGCGCCTGGCGCGCACCAGGCGCAGCGCCGCCATCAGTGTCGCGCCCGTGGCCGCGCCGTCGTCGACGACGATCACCACGCGGCCTGTGGGGTCGAGCGGCGGCCGCACGGGCGAGTACTGGCGGCGCCGCTCGCGCAGCACCTCGAGCTGTCGCGCCACCTCGCGCTCGACATATGCATCGCGCGCGCGCTCGCCATGACGCAGCTCGAGGGCGCCGTCCTCGCCCACGGCCCCGATCGCGTACTCCGGGTTTTCCGGCGCCCCGATCTTGTGCACCAGCACGACGTCGAGCTCGCCGTCGAGGGCATCCGCAATGACCCGGCCCATCGGCACGCCGCCTCGCGGCACCGCCAGCACCAGCGGATTGCGCCCCTTCAGATGCGCCAGCTCGCGGACCAGTCGCTGTGCGGCTTCTTCCCGGTCTCGAAACATGCTCCTTCCGGCCCTTGCCCCGGTCAGGGGGCTGCTCCTGTACGGATAATAGAGCCCGTGCCGGCATTTCGCCCCGCCCGCTTCCGCACAGGGCGTGCGTGGCCTATCTTCGCGGTAGACCCATGCCGGCCAGGGAGCGCGCCGTGTCACCGCCGAAGCCCGTACAACCCGCCGATTCGCCCGCCGCGGGAACGTGCGCAGGACGCAATGGCGCAACGCCCAGCCTTGCGAGCAAGGTCGCCTTCCTGTGCCGACGCGGCAGCTATCCGGAGCGGCCCGCCACGGTGGAGGTCATCGAGACACGGCTGTCCTGGGTGTTCCTGACGCCGAACGAAGTGTGGAAGCTCAAGAAGCCCTTGCGCTACGATCATCTCGACTTCAGCCGCGCGGATGCACGGCGCCACGACTGCCTCGAAGAGGTACGCCTCAACGCCCCGCTCGCCCCCGGCGTCTACCGCGGCGTCGTGCCTCTCACGAGCGATGCGGAGGGCTGGCTGGCACTGGACGGCGAGGGCACGCCGGTCGATCACTTGGTCCGGATGCGGCGGCTACCCCGAGACGCGTGCCTCGAGCAGTGCATCGGGGAGGCACGCGCGGATCGCGCCGACGTCGAGCGTGCCGCACAGCGCCTGGCCGCCTTCTACCTCGAGGCTGCCGACGCGGACCGGGTGGATCCTGCGCGGATGGCCGCGGTGATCGAGGACGAGGCCCGGGCCCTGCGCGAGTTGCCACTGCCCCGGCCGCGCGAAGGAGAGCGCCTCCGCGACGGCCTGCTGCGCTGGCTGCGGCAGCATGAGGGGCAATTGCGCGAGCGCCGGCAGATCGAGGCGCACGGCGACCTGCGCCCGCAGCACATCTACCTCACCCGGCCGCCCGTATTCATCGACCGGCTTACGTTCCGGCGCGACCTGCGCCTGATGGACCCGTTCGAGGAGCTGGGGTTTCTCGCGCTCGACTGCGAGCGACTGGGCGCGCCCTGGATCGGCGAGTGTTTCCTGCGCACCTACGCGGAAGCCTCGGGCGATCGACCGGATACGCCGCTGGTGGCCTTCTATCGGGCGCGACGTGGTCTGCTGTGGGCGGTCCTCAGCGGCCGGCACCTCATCGGCGGCAACACGGACCGGCCGTGGGAGCGTATTGCCGTACGCTACCGCACGCTCGCGCTGCGCTGGCTCGCTGCTGCATGACGCGAGCGCGATCGCTCACTCGCCCAGCGCCGCATGCGTCGATGTGCCGCTGTGAAGCGCCCCAATGGCCCGCGCGAAGAGATCCTCGACCGGCACCACCCGCACACGCCCGCGCCACTCGTCCTGCAGACGCGGGACCACGCTGTTCGTGACCAGCAGCCGATCCGGCCCTTCGGCGCCGAACAGGCGCTCGGCACCGCCGGCGAACACACCGTGCGCGGCCGCCGCGATGACCGTGCCAGCGCCACGCTCGCGGCACGCCCGGACGGCACGCACGAGCGTGGTGCCGCTGGCGATCAGGTCATCGACGATCACCGCCGTACGCCCCGCGACGTCACCCGCGACCGTATCGCCGGACACCACCCCCTCGCTGCGATGCTTCTCGAGGAACGCCAGCGGTGGTTCCGTGCCGGTCCGCTCGGCGAGCCTGTCGCGCAGCGCCGCTGCACGCTTGGCGCCACCCGTGTCGGGCGACACGACCGCAAGGGCGTCCGCGGAGCCGACCTCGTCGAGCACCGCCGCCGCCAGCGGACCGCAGGCCTCGAGATGGAGCGTAGGGATGCGGAACGCGTTCTCGAACGCGGCCGGGTTGTGCACCTCGAGCGCCATGGCCCGGTCGAGACCCATCGCTTCGAGCAGTTGCGCAACGTACCGCGTCGTGACGGGATCGCGCGGCTTGGTCCGGCGGTCCTTGCGCGCGTAGCCGAGATAGGGGCACGCCAGCGTGATCCGGGCGGCTCCGTGGTCGCGCAACGTGGCGACGAGGAACAGCACGCGGCACAGCCGATCGTTGACGCTCTCCGCCGCGAGGCCGTCGAGCCCGTGGACGACGTACACGTCGGCATCGCGCACGCTCTCGAGCGGCCGCACCTTGTGCTCGCCGTCCTCGAAGGCGCGCTCCTCGAGCGCGGCGAGCGGCATGTCGACCCGGGCGGCGACGGCCTCGGCGAACGGTCGGCCCGACGCCAGCGCGAACAGCATCATCCGATCATTCTGCCTGCTTCCCGTCGAATGCGCCCCGTTTGCCATATCGTGCCCTCACGCCGCCTTGCTGACACCCACCAGCCGGTGGATCTCGTCGGCGTCGAGCACTTCGCGCTCACGCAGGCCCTGGGCCAGGCGATCCAGTGCATCCCGGTGGCTGGAGATGAGCTCTTCCGCCTTGTCTTCGAGCTCGCCGATCAGCGCGCGCACCTCGTCGTCGATGAGCTGTGCGGTGTGCTCGCTGAAATCACGCGCCTGGGCCATCTCGCGGCCGAGAAACACGTGCTCCTCGCCGCGGCGGAACGCGACCGGTCCGAGGGTCTCGCTCATCCCCCACTGGCTCACCATGCGTCGGGCCAGCTCGGTGGCCTGCTTGATGTCGTCCTCGGCCCCGCTGCTCACCTCGCCGAAGACCTGCTGCTCGGCGATGCGACCGCCCAGCATCACCGTTATACGGTCGCGCAGGTAGCTCTCCATCAGGTTGTAGCGATCCTCGACCGGCGTCTGCTCGGTCACGCCCAGTGCCAGTCCGTGCGGGATGATCGTCACCTTGGTGACCGGATCGGTGTGCTCGAGCAGGCAGGTGAGCAGCGCGTGCCCCGATTCATGGTAGGCCACGCGTTCTTTCTCCTGCTCGTCGAGCAGCGACTCGCGCGCAGCACCCAGCACGATCTTCTCGCGCGCCTGGTCGATGATCCCGGCGTCGACATCGTTGCGCTCCAGCCGTCCAGCGAGCAGTGCCGCCTCGTTCATCAGGTTCTCGAGATCCGCGCCCGAGAACCCCACGGTCCGTGCGGCCAGCTGCTCGAGGTCCACGTCCTCGGCCAGCGGGATGCCGCGTGCATGGACCTGGAGGATCTCGTGGCGGGCCGCCTTGCGCGGCAGTTCCAGCACGACCTTGCGGTCGAACCGCCCCGGGCGCAGCAGCGCGGGATCGAGCACGTCCGGCCGATTGGTGGCGGCCAGGACGATGACGGCCTCGTGCGCGGCGAAGCCGTCCATCTCGTTGAGAATCTGGTTGAGCGTCTGCTCGCGCTCGTCGTGGCTGCCGCCCAGACCGGTGCCGCGCGCGCGGCCGACCGAGTCGATCTCGTCGATGAAGATGATCGCCGGGGCTTCCTTCTTCGCCGCCTCGAACATGTCGCGCACACGCGAGGCGCCGACGCCCACGAACACCTCGACGAACTCGGAGCCGCTGATGCTGAAGAAGGGCACCTCGGCCTCGCCGGCGACCGCGCGCGCCAACAGCGTTTTGCCCGTGCCCGGCGGCCCCATCAGCAGGATGCCGCGCGGCGGTTTCGCACCTAGCTTGCGCAGCCGCTCCGGCTCCTTGAGGAAAGCGATGACATCCAGCAGGTCCTGCTTAGCGCTCTCGAGGCCGGCAACATCGGCGAAGCCCGTATGGCTCGTGCCCTCGCGATAGCGCTTCGCGCGCGACTTGCCGAAGCCGAAGATCTCGCCGCCCGGCCCCTGCAGCATGCGCTGCTGGAAGCGCCGGCTGATGTAGAAGAACAGCGCGACCAGCAGCACCCACGGCAGGATCGCGAGCAGGACCTGCAGCAGCCACGGCGGATCCTCGGTACGTGCCGTGATCCGGACCCCGTGCTGCTCGAGCAGGGGCAGCAACTGCGGGTCGTCCACGGGCGGCAGCGTCGTCTGGAACCGGTTCGGCTCCGTGGCGCCGGTGGCAGCCCCGGGGGCACGCGTGAACTCGCCCTGCACCTGCTGGCCCCGCAGGGTCACGGCGGCGACGTCATCCGCCCGTACGCGCGCCTTGAACTCGGAGTACGACAGCGCCTCGCGCGGCTGGTCCACCGACGGCCGGAAGAAATACGACGCCAGCAGCGCGACGAGCACGATCCACAGCACGTAGCGCCAGAACTGGGGCGGTTCCGGCATTCCGGGTGGCTGCGGCGGGCGATCTCCCGGCTGTCCCTCTCTCCTGTCCATCGATTCCGGCCATTGCGGGTGACAGGGTGGCCGCGGGGCGCAGTCCCGAGGCTCCATCGCCAGAGTGTAGACGACAGCGATCGGCGACCGTGTGTAGCCGTCCCGGCGCAGCCCCACCAGGCCACGGTGCGCCCGCCACGCCGGTGAAACCCTGTACCACGACCGGCGAATGTCCTATCAAGATGTGGAGCCTCCCGAGGGCAGGATGACGTCCCGGCGAATCGGGGCGCGGCCGACACACACACACGGAGCTGAGATGGCCGATACCGGCTCGAGCCTGCAGGACCGCATCCCCTGGCTGTCGGCTGCCGTGCACGTCCGGCGCAGCGAGCTGCCCGGCCTGGCGGGCGGCTTCCTGTACTTCTTCTTCCTGCTGTGCAGCTACTACATGCTGCGGCCGGTGCGCGACGAGATGGGCGTGGAGGGCGGTGTCGAAAATCTGCAATGGCTGTTCACCGCGACCTTCGTCACCATGCTGGCGGCCATTCCCCTGTTCGCGGCCGCGGTGCGGCGCTTCCCGCGACGCCGCCTGATCCCCGTCGTCTACGGCTTCTTCATCGCCTGCATCGGTGCCTTCTGGGCCTGGCTGGAATCCGGTGTCGCCGCCGCCTGGGCCGCGCGCGTATTCTTCGTGTGGCTGTCCGTGTTCAACCTGTTCGTCATCTCGGTGTTCTGGTCGTTCATGGCCGACGTGTTCGATCACCGCCAGGCCGCCCGCCTGTTCGGCGTCATCGCGGCGGGCGGCAGCGCCGGGGCCATCCTCGGCCCGGGCATCGCCGCCGCGCTGGCGCACCGGGTCGGACCGGCGCCATTGCTGCTGCTGGCCGCCGGGGTCCTCGCGCTGACACTGCCGTGCGTGGCCGCGCTGGGCCGCTGGCAGCACCGGCGTGTCGACGGCGGGCCGGGCCCGGCCGACGATGGAGACGCCGCCCTCGGCGGCTCGCTGCTCGAGGGCGTGCGCGCCGTCACCCGCTCGCGCTACCTGATCGGCATTTGCGGGTTCATCTGGCTCTACACGACCCTGGCCACGTTCCTCTACTTCACGCAGGCGGAGATCCTCGCCGCCGCCATCCCCGATCGCGGCGACCGCACGTCGGTGTTCGCCACGATCGATCTGGCGACCAACGTGCTGACCCTGGGCGTCCAGCTGTTCGCGACCGCCCGCCTGGTCGAGCGGCTCGGCCTCGCCCGCGCCCTCGCCCTCGTTCCGGGGCTGGTCGCTCTGGGGTTCATGGCCCTGGCCGCCGTCCCGACCCTGCTGGCGATCGCCGTGGTGCAGGTCATCCGCCGCGCCGGCAACTACGCGGTAGCCAAACCCGGGCGCGAGATGCTGTTCACCGTCGTCTCGCGCATGGAGAAGTACAAGGCCAAGAACTTCATCGACACGGTCGTCTACCGCGGCGGCGATGCCATCGCGGGCTGGGCCTTCGCGGGCCTTTCCGCGCTCGGGCTCGGCCTGGCCGGCACCGCGCTGGTCGCGCTGCCGCTCGCGCTGCTGTGGCTCGTCGTCGGCTACTGGCTGGGCCGCGGTCATGCCGGCCTCGCCCGCATACTCGAGCAGGAGGCTCGCCATGAAATCTCACCTGTCCCGCAGTCACCCTGACAATCCCGGCCGCCGGCGCTTCCTGGGCTGGTCGGCCGCTCTGGGCGCCGCCACGGTCCTGGGCCCGGCCGCGACACTGCCGGCCCATGGCGCCGCCCGCATGCGCGAACGCGCCATCCCGTCCTCGGGCGAGACGATCCCGGTGATCGGGTTGGGCTCGGCCCGCACCTTCGATGTCGATCCGGCGGACGATGCCGCCATCGAGCCGCTCACCGGCGTCATGCGCGCGTTCCAGGCGGGCGGCGGCCGGCTGGTCGACAGCTCGCCCATGTACGGCCGCTCCGAGGCGGTCATCGGCACGCTCGCGCACCGACTCGGCATCGCCGACCGGCTGTTCATGGCGACGAAGGTCTGGACGCGCGGCGAGGCCGACGGCATCGCTCAGATGGAGCGCTCGGCCGAGCGCATGGGTGTCGCCCGGCTCGACCTCATCCAGGTGCACAACCTGGTCGACCTGCACACGCAGCTGGCGACTCTGAAACGCTGGAAGGCCGAGGGCCGCGTGCGCTACATCGGCGTGACGCATTCGCGCGATTCCGCGCACGATGACCTGGCGCGGGTGATCGAGTCCGAGCCGCTCGACTTCGTCCAGTTCAACTACAACATCGCCGCGCGCAATGCCGAGCAAAGGCTGCTGCCGGCCGCGGCCGATCGGGGCGTCGCGACGCTGATCAACGAGCCGTTCGAGAAGGGCTCACTGTTCCGCCGGGTCCGCGGCCGCGAGCTGCCCGGCTGGACGCGGGAGTTCGACTGCGCCACCTGGGCCCAGTTCTTCCTCAAGTTCATCGTCGCTCATCCGGCGGTGACCTGTGTCATTCCGGCCACCAGCAACCCGGACCACGCCGCGGACAACATGCGTGCGGGCCACGGCGCTCTGCCCGACACCGCCGTCAGAAGGCGCATGAGCGCCCTGTTCCGGGATATCTGAACGCCACGGTACCGGCCCGACAGGCCACCGGCGGCCGAGGCGCGTATCATCCGCGTGTCGGATCCGTCACCAGCGGCGCCACAAAGGAGGCGACCAGTGACCCCGGAGACCGAGCGCCCGGCGTGGGTCCTGCCCGCCATCGTGGTCGGCCAGCTGCTCGCCACGTCGATCTGGTTCGCCGCCAATGCGGTCATCACCACGTTGCAGGACCTGTGGGGGATAGCCGGCGGTGAAGGCATTGTGACGACCGCGATCCAGCTCGGATTCATCTGCGGCACGCTCGTCTACGCGCTCGGCGGCATTGCCGACCGTTTCCACCCCGGCAACGTCTTCCTGCTCTCGGCGGTCGCCGGGGCGAGCGCCAACGCCGCCGTGCTGGTCGCGCCGGCGAGTTTCGACGTGGTGCTGGCCGCGCGCTTCGTCGCGGGCTTCTGTCTCGCCGGCATCTACCCCGTGGGCATGAAGATCGCCGCCAGTTGGTATGCCGGCGGCCTCGGACGCGCGCTGGGTCTGCTGGTCGGCGCCCTCGTACTTGGCACCGCTTCGCCACACCTGCTCAAGGGACTCGGGACACAATGGGACTGGCGCCTGGTGATCGCCGGCACGTCGATGGCCGCGCTCGCCGGCGGCGTCCTGGTGCGCCTCGTGCCGGAGGGGCCGTACCTGCGGCGCGGAGCAGCGGTGCGGTTCGGTGGCGTCCTCGCCGCGTTCCGCGACCGCCGCTTTCGCGCATCCGCGTGCGGCTACTTCGGCCACATGTGGGAACTGTACGCGTTCTGGGCATTCGTGCCCGTATGGATCGCCGCGCATGGTGCGGCGGGCAGCACGGTTTCGTTGCTCGCGTTCGCGGTGATCGCGGCGGGCGCGATCGGCTGTGCCGGCGGTGGCCTGGTGGTGCGCCGTCTCGGCGGCGGGCCCGTGGCCCTGGGACAACTGCTGGTCTCGGGCACGTGCTGCGTTGTGTCACCATGGCTACTGCATGCGTCCACGCCCGTGTTCGTCGGCTTCCTGCTGCTCTGGGGGCTCGCAGTCGCGGGCGACTCGCCCCAGTTCTCCGCGCTGAACGCCTATTTCGCGCCACGCGCGGTCGTCGGCTCGGCCCTGACTCTGGTCAATTCGATCGGGTTCGGCATCACCATCGCGAGCCTCAGCCTGCTCGAGCGGCTGCAGTTCCTCCTGGGGGCCGAGTGGCTGCTGGTGCCGCTGGCGGCGGGCCCCCTGGTGGGACTCTGGGCCGGGCGCCCGCTTCTGCACCACAGCCCCGCGCTGACCTGAATCGATACCCGGGGGTACACGGAGCGTGAGACGCCGACGCAGTGGCTGGAGTCGGCGCCGCTTTCTCCGGTGCAGCGCGCTGGGCGCCGGGCTCGCGACGTTCGCGCCGCACAGCCGGCCAGGCCGCACGGCCACGATCAGGACCCGTCCGATCCCCTCGACGGGCGAACGCATCCCCATCGTCGGTCTGGGCACGTATCGCAGCTTCGACATCGCGCCCGGCGCCGGCCGGTCCGATCAGCGGGAGGTGCTGCGCCGCTTCTTTGCGACCGGGGCCCGCGTCGTGGACAGCTCACCGATGTACGGCGAATCCGAGCGTGTCGTGGGCGAGCTGGCAGCGGACCTCGGCATCGCCGACGAGCTGTTCATGGCGACGAAGGTCTGGACCCGCGGCCGCGCGTCGGGCATTCGCCAGATGGCACGCTCCGAGGCATTGCTCCGTACCGATCGCATCGACCTGATGCAGGTGCACAACCTGGTGGACCTGCGCACCCAGCTCGCGACCCTGCGCGAGTGGAAGGCCGAGGGGCGGATCCGCTACGTCGGCATCACGCACTACACGTCGAGCATGCACGACACACTGGCCGAGCTGGTCGAGTCGGAGCCGCTCGATTTCGTGCAGTTCAATTATAACGTGGCCGACCGCCACGCCGAGCGGCGCCTGCTGCCGGCCGCGCGCGAGCGCGGGGTCGCGGCCCTCGTCAACGAACCGTTCGAGACCGGCGCGCTGTTCGGCCGCCTGCGCGGGAAGACGTTGCCGGACTGGGTGCGGCCGCTGGGTGTCGAGACGTGGGCCCAATTCTTGCTCAAGTTCATCCTGGCGGAACCCGCCGTGACCTGCGCGATCCCGGCAACCAGCGATCCCGAGCACGTGGTCGACAACACACAGGCGGCATTCGGCCCGCTGCCCGAGCGCAGGCAACGCGACCGCATGGCCGCGTGGATTGCGAGGACATGATACCGGCGCCGCGACGTGAACGGCGCGGGAATACGAGCCCCGGGGAACCTGCACCGTGAGCCAACCCTACGCCAGCTTCCATCATGCGCTGTTCGAGCAGCATCCGGCAGCCACGCTGCTGGTTGACCCGGCGGGGCTCGACATCCTCGACGCCAATCCGGCGGCCGCCACTCTATACGGCTACGGGCGCGAGATGCTCTGCCGCATGACTCTCGCCGACCTGGCCGATGCGGCACCGGGCGCCGTCCGCCAGCACCTTCAGGCGGCCTGCGCGGGCACGCGCAATCCTTTCAGCGTGCGCCAGCGGACCGCTTGGGGGGCACTGCAGGATGCGGAGATCCATGCCAGCACGCTGCGTACGGATGCCGGCGAATGTCTGTGCTGCACGGTGCGCGACGTCACCGAGCGCATGCAGCACCTGCGGGCACTCGAGGAATACCGGACGTTCTTCAACCACCTGCCGGTGGCATTCTATCGGGCAACGCCGGGACCGGAGGGCCGCTTCCTGCGCATCAACCCCGCCATGGCGCGCCTGCTGGGGTCGGACTCGCCCGAGCAACTGATGGATCGCAGCATCGCCTCGCTCTACGTCGATCCGGCCGACCGCGTGAAATTCTCGGACGCGCTGCTCGAGCGCGGCGAGCTCTTGCGGCACGAGATGGAGATGCGCACGCTGAACGACCGCACCATCTGGGTCGCGGACACGGCCTACCTGCACCGCGATGCGGACGGCCGGCAGGTGTTCGATGGGGTGCTGGAGGACATCACTCGCCGCCGCGAGCTGGAGCTGGAACTGGCCCACCAGGCTGCGCACGACCAGCTCACGGGCCTCTACAACCGGCGACGGGCCGAAATGCTGCTCGACCAGGAGATCCACCGGGCCGAGCGCTACCACAACTCGTTGTCCGTCCTCATGTTCGACCTGGATCACTTCAAGCGGGTCAACGACAACCACGGCCACGCGCAGGGCGATGCCGTGCTCGCCCGCATTGCGCGGGAAATCCTGGCGCAGGTGCGCGACACGGACGCCGTGGCCCGCTGGGGCGGCGAGGAGTTCATGGTGCTGCTGCCGGGAACCGACGCCGAGGGCGCGCGCAAGCTGGCCGAGAAGCTGCGCAAGGCGGTCGCCGCGATCCAACTCGCCCAGGTGGGCCAGGTCACGATCAGCATCGGCACTGCATGCTACCTGCCCGGAGAAGGCGAGGACAGTTTGCTGCATCGCCTCGACGAGGCGCTGTATGCCGCCAAGGGCGCCGGGCGCAACAGGCTGGTCGACGCCGCGCACCTGACCGACAGCTGCGTCAACGGCGACAGTTGAAGGGGCGCCGATCAGCCCGTCGCCAGCTCCGCCAGTGTCCAGGCCGCGAGGATCAGCAGCACGACCCCCGTCAGCCTGTCGATCAGGGGGGCGCGTCGACGGAACCACTCGAGCGCCCGTTCTCCCGAAAGCGTCACGGCGACCAGCGTGTACCAAGTGGCATCGATTGTGAGCGCCGTCAGCGACAGGACCGCGGCGTCGACCGCTCCTGTTTCGGGACCGACGAACTGGCTGAACAGCGCCAGGAAGAACACCGCGATCTTGGGGTTCAGGAACGCGATACTGAATCCATCGCGGGCGGCCGCGGCAACTCCGCCGGCGGGCGGCGCGTCTGCCGGGATCGTGCCGGAAGCCCCGTTTCGCAGCGCGCCGTAGCCGAGCCACGCCAGGTAGAGCGCACCGGCCGCCGCGATGGCACGATACACCGGCGGATGCGCCACGATCACCGCCGCCAGCCCCACGGCCGTCAGCAGAGCGTACAGTCCCACGCCGACCCCGTGCGCAAGCGCACAGCCGAGGCCCCGCGCACGCGACCCCGAAACGGTGTGCCGCACGACGACTGCGAGACTGGGCCCGGGCGATGCCGCCCCGAGCACGCAGATGGTGGCGACGGAAATCCATGCGGCGGGGGTCACGGGTTTGCTCTCCTCTCCTGCAGGCGTAGGCGAGAACGCAACGCTGCGGCAGGCGCGCCGCCGAATCAAGGCCTGCGGTAGCGGCGCGACCCGAAGCCCGGGTGCCGCGTACAATCGCGGCCATCGCCGCAGCCGGATGCCGTGCACGCCCGCGCCATGGAATTCTTCGATCTCGTCGCTATCGTGGTGTCCCTGGCCGCACTGTTCGCGTGGCTCAATCACCGCTACATCGGTCTGCCGACCACGATCGGTGTCATGCTCCTGGCGCTGTGCGTTTCGCTGGCGATCCTCGTGTCCGGCCAGACGCTGGTACCCGGTATCCAGGACTGGGCCCGCGCGGCGCTGACGCGCATCGACTTCCCGCGCGCGTTGCTCGACGGCATGCTCTCGTTCCTGCTGTTCGCCGGCGCGCTGTTCGTCAACCTCGGTGACCTGGCCGAGCGCCGCTACGTCGTCGGCGCCCTTGCCAGCGGCGGTGTCCTGCTGTCCACGGCGATCGTCGGCGCACTGTCCTGGGCCGTGCTCGGCGCGCTCGGTCTCCACCCGGGACTCGCGTGGTGCCTGGTCTTCGGGGCGCTGATCTCGCCGACCGATCCGATCGCAGTGCTCGGCATACTCAAGTCCGCCGGCGTGCCGCGCTCGCTGGAGACGAAGATCGTCGGTGAATCCCTGTTCAACGACGGCATCGCCGTGGTCGTCTTCCTGGTGCTGCTGGAGATCGCGCGCACCGGCGTGGCGGACCCCGCCTCCGTCGCCATGCTGTTCGCCCGGGAGGCCATCGGCGGCGCCGTGTTCGGTTTCGTCGTCGGCTGGGTGGCACACCGGATGCTGTGCGCGATCGACCAGTACCAGGTGGAAATCCTCGTCACCCTGGCACTCGTCATGGGTGGTTATGCACTGGCCCAGGTGCTGCACGTCTCGGGGCCGATCGCGATGGTCGTGGCCGGCCTGCTGCTCGGCAATCATGCACGCGACCGCGCGATGTCGGCAGCGACGCGGGCCCACCTCGACGATTTCTGGGAGCTTGTCGACGAATTGCTCAACGCAGTGCTGTTCGTGCTGCTCGGCCTCGAGGTCCTGGTGGTCCGCTTCAGCGGCCTGGAGCTCGCCGCCGGCCTGCTGATGATCCCGGTCGTGCTGCTGGCACGTTTCGTCGCGGTCGGCGTCCCGATATCGCTCCTGCGCCCCTTTCGCACCTTCAGTCCGGGCGTCGTGCGCATATTGACCTGGGGCGGGTTGCGCGGCGGCATCTCGGTCGCGCTCGCGCTGTCCCTCCCGGCGGGCCCGGCGCGCGATCTGCTGCTGCCGGTCACCTACTGCATCGTGGTGTTCAGCCTCGTCGTCCAGGGGCTGACGATCGGCTCGCTCGCCGTGCGTCTGCAAGCCCGCCCCCACTGAAGCCGAAACGGGCGCCGTGCAAACTCGCCGACCGGTGCTTTACTCAGCGCATGGGCCGGCGCCGCGAGACCGGTCCGGGGGACACAGTCATGAACGTGCAAGGAAGCGGGCGCAGCGCCGGGTCCGTGTCGCATGCCTCCGGGTCCTGGAGCAGTGGTGGCCCGTCAGCGCCCTCAGGTGGCACCAATGCACCGCAACCGCGCATGCTCCGGCGCCCGATTCCTTCCTCGGGCGAGCTCCTGCCCGTCGTGGGACTCGGCACATACCGCACGTTCGACGTCGCCGCCGAGCACTCGCCGGATGGACCGCGCGAAGTCCTGCGCCGATTCCACGCACTGGGCGGACGCGTCGTCGATACGTCCCCCATGTACGGGCATTCCGAGACCGTTCTCGGCATGCTCGCGCGCGATCTCGGCATCAGCGGGGACCTGTTTTTCGCGACCAAGGTGTGGGCGCGCGGCGAGCAGGAAGGCAGGGCGCAGATCAACGCTTCCTTCGAACTGCTCGGCGCGCACACGCTCGATCTGCTCCAAGTGCACAACATGGTGGACCTGCGCAATCAGCTGGCATCGCTGAAGGCGCTCAAGGAACAAGGCCGCGTGCGCTACATCGGCGTGACGCACTATCTCTCGTCGCGGCACGAGGATCTGGCCGAACTGGTGGCGAGCAAAGCGCTCGACTTCGTCGGCGTGAACTACAGCCTGCTCGAGCGCAATGCCGACCGGCACCTGCTGCCGGCGGCGGCCGATCACGGGGTGGCGGTGCTGGTGAACCAGCCGTTCGAGACCCACAGCCTGTTCGGCTGGGTACGCCAGGCGTCCCTGCCCGACTGGGCGGGGGAGCTCGGCATCCGCACCTGGGCGCAGTTCCTGCTCAAGTTCGTGCTCGGACACCCGGCGGTGACGTGTGTGCTGCCGGCAACGCGCGTGCTGGACCACCTGGTCGACAACATGGGGGCCGGCGCCGAGCCGCTGCCCGATCCGGGCACCCGGCGCCGAATGGCCCAGTACTTCGCGGACCTGTAGATGCAGCGTTCCGGCGCCGGCAGGCACCGGAGCGTATCCGTTCACATGCGCACGCAGGGGTCGTCGCCCGCGACCGTGCCGGCGGACGTACACCTAGCGCGATCGCGACCGCCCGAACGTCAGGACCACGCTCGAGCTGCTCTCCTCGCTCGACATCAATGCCTGAAATGCCCGCGGAGCGCTCGCACCCGGGCGCGAAGGCCACCGCTGCACACCGGCTCAGGCATCTCCCTGCAGCGCCCGCACGCGCGCCTCGATGTCCTCCAGGTGGCGGTCACGGATGCCATGCCGGGCGAGCTGAGCGACCGTGCGCTCCAGATACTCTGCGCAGGGCCCGATGGGCCCGTGTCCCGTTGCCACGCGGTGAGCAATGTCCTCGGTCGATAGCCGACCAAGATAGCTGGGATGCGCACGATTCACCACGAACGCGATGCCCCCGGCGCTCGCGCCGGCCATGTGCATCCGCACCCAGCGCGGGCGGTAGACGTTGGTTACCATCTCGCGGCGCCACAGCAACAGCAGCTCGCGCCGGAGGTCACGCCCCGGCACTCGCAGGCCGATGCCGCGACACGCACCGCCGGGCGCGAGGGCCAGTGTCAGGCCGGGGTACTGGAGCGACCCCCGGCCGTCGGTCTCGTTCAGGCAGAAGTCGCGGTGGAACCCGTGAATGCGGCAGATACGCTCATCGTCCACCTCGATGCATGGGTTCCAGGGCAGCGAGCCGTAGCCGAACACCCACACCCCGCGCGAGGGATCCACGCCACGCGGTGGTCGCGAGAGCATGCACTCGATCGACCCGCGCAGCTCCGTGTCATCGAGGACCCGGGTCTCCGGCGCATTCGCCAGGATCATCTCGCGCAGCCGATTCGACTCGAGCAGTTCGCGCGTGATCGTGTGGCCTGCCCTGTCGCTGCCCCGGCTCATCTCGAGGCGCTCCCCGACTCGGCGGTCCGTTCCGTTACCGCAGCGTTCCCGGCGACATCGTTCAGTGCAGCACGGGGCGGCCGATCCGGGGCACATGGTGCGAGTCGACCCGCGATGGACACCAACCCTGTTCGATCGACGCTGTCACTCAAGGCAGTCAACCAATCGGTTTCGGGACTCAATGCAATGCTCCGGGTTCGGTACTGCGAGAGCCGGCGCCATTCGCCGCCGGCCGAAGTGGAACGCAATCGCTCGACCACCGGTGGCCGACGCGATCGCCACACTGCCATCCCGGCCCGATGAACGCATGCAGGTATGTTGCGCCCGCATCGACCAGGGAATCCGGCACGCAGCAACCTCCGACGTTCGCACGGACGACCCGGCGCGGGTCTCGTTCAAGCCGGGGCAGTTCGTCACGATCGAGCCGGTCACCGAGGGGCACGCAGCCCCGCGCTGCTCCTCGATCTCGAGCGCGCCATCGCGCCCGTTAGCGCTCGGCATCACGCCGGTCATGTCGACGACGCGCCGGCTCCACGATACCGCCGCGGACGTCGACATGCATTGCGTGCACGCGGCACGCGCGCTGCCGGAAATCATCCATCGCGCCGAGCTCGACGGCATATTCGGCGGCAATGATCGCCTCGGGTCGCAGATCGCGTGTGAATCGGGCGGCGCGCGACGTGGCCGTGGCCGGGACGCTCGCGACCGGGACCGCCGGCGAGGCCGGCATGAGCCACTTGGGCGGCACCTCGGGCGGTGACGAGGCGGCCCGCTGCATGCGCCCGTGCCGCTCGTAGCCGCACGGGCGCATCGAGCTGGACTGCCGCGGCGCCCGGTCAGCCACGCCGGAGGGGCGCGGCGGTGACCGGCCGCAGCACGTGCGACCGGTCACCGTATCCGGGCGCGCATCAAAATGCAGTCGCCAGTTGCACCGCGAGCGTGTCGGCGCTGCCGCCGCTGCCGCCGTCGGCGGCGGAATAGTCCTCATCAGCGGCCCACTCGAGGGACACGCTGGTGAGTTCCCAGGGCTCGACCGAGACGCCGAGCAGTGCTCATGTTTCCGGCAGACCAAGCGCCAACGCCTCATCAGTGCCCTGGAGCCCGACGCTCGCCGTCGCCGGCATGCCCGCCCACTCGAAGCCATAGCCGAGTTCGGCCTGGTAGGCGCGCGGCTCGGCACCCTGCCCGTCGAACACAAGCTCGCTCGCGTCGAAGGCGTCCGCGGCGGCCAGATATTCCGCGATGACGGTGAAGTCGCCGATGTTCGCGCTGCCGTACAGGTCGTAGCCGCCGACGTAGTCCTGCAGCGACTGCAGATTGCTCACGGCCGGACCTGACGAAGGTCCGCTCGACGGTCGCGAGCATGACCGTCACCGGGCGAGGACTTTATTGCAAATGAGAGCGATTCGCAATCGTGTTCCTGTCCGCTGTTTCTCGGGTTTCCGGATGGCCCCCTTCGCCCGCACATCTCGCCGATCCGTGCCCAGAGCCGCGGATCGGCGAGATGTGCCGGCCGGTTCAGGCGCTCGCCGATTGCCGGGCGGCGATCCAGTCCCACAGCAGTTGCGCTTCCGGGCGCGGCTGGCGGCCGGCGATGCGAGCGAGGAAGAAGGTCTCCTCGGTTTCCAGCCAGCGATCGAAGGGCGCCGTCAGCCTTCCTTCCTCCAGGAGCGTTCCGACGAAATCGCTGCGCCCGAGGGCGACACCGGCACCACGGACCGCGCACTCGAGCACCACGGCCGTGGTATCGCCGAGCACGGCCGTGGTCCGGTCCAGCACCCCGTCGTCGCCGACGTGCGCGAGCCACTGCGGCCACCCGGTCTCAAAGCCGACCGCGTGCAGCAGCGTATGCCCCGCGAGGTCCGCGGGCATCGCGAGCTCGGCGGCCAGCTCCGGCGCGCACACCGGGGCCACGCGTTCGCGCGCGAGGCGTACGCACTCGACCCCGTCCCAGTCGCCGCGGCCGTACCGCACCTCGAGATCCGCTCCCTCGAGGTTGAAGTCGGACGGCCACACCCCCGTAGTGATCCGGAGGCTGATACCGGGGCACACTGCCTGGAACGTCCGCAAGCGCGGGGCGAGCCAGTTCAGCGCGAACCCGGGCGTCGTGCGCAGGGTGAGCGGTGCATCGTGCGGCGAGCCGAACGCCTCGGCGATACCGGTGGACAGGCGCTCGAATGCCTCGCGCACGGCTGGAACGAAGGCACGGCCGGCGTCGGTGAGCTCGATCCCGCGCGGGTAGCGCACGAACAGGGTCTGGCCGAGCCGGTGCTCGAGCAGCCGTATGCGCTGGCTCACCGCGGCCTGCGTGATACCCAGTTCACGCGCGGCCTCGGTGAAGCTCATGTGGCGGGCCGCCGCGTCGAACGCGTGCAGCGCCTGGGCGGGCGGGAGTCGGCGCGGCATGGCGATTCTGCAATAAGTGGCCGATAAGAAAAACGGGGTCTCCGCCCCGAGATTATTCGTTTGTACGCGCGCGCCGCAAGGCGACAGACTGCGCCACCCGCGAACCCGGCATCCGGAGGACATGAGCGCATGACAGCGGAAACCCTGACCGCGGAGACAGGCCCCGTGGTCGACATGGGCGAGCTCACTCCCTACTCGAGTGATGTGCCCCTGGCCCGCGTCGAGACGGGCCGCGACGCCATCAGCGTCACCTGGGAGGACGGCCTGTGCCGCCGCTTTCATCCTCTGTGGCTGCGTGACCACTGCGCCTGCGCCGCCTGCAGGCACCCGCAGACGCATGAGCGCCTCGTGCGTGTCATCGACCTGCCGCGTGAGCTGCCATGCCCGGAGGCGGAAATCGACGCGGACGGGGCGCTGCGCCTGACCTGGCCCGCAATGCCCGGATTCGAGCCGCACAAGAGCCGCTTCGACCCCGGCTGGCTGCGCCAGCGCAGCGGCGACACCGCCGATCCACTGGCCGTCGACCGCAAGACCCCGTGGGATGCATCAATCGCGCAGACCTTGCCCGAGGTCGACCACGGCGACTTCATGCACACGGACCGCGGCCTGGCGGACTGGCTCGGCGCGCTCGACCGCTACGGCTTCGCGATCCTGCGCAACGGACCGGTGGCCGAGGGCGAGGTCCTGCGCGTCACGCAACGCGTGGGCTGGCCGCGCGAGACCAATTTCGGCCGCCATTTCGATGTCGTGTCGAAACCCAACCCGAACAACGCGGCATATACCGCCGTCGCCCTCGAGCCGCATGCCGACCTGCCCAACTGGCAACGACCGCCGGACTACCAGTTGCTCTACTGCCTAACCAACGAGGCCGAGGGCGGCGAGTCGACGCTCACCGACGGCCTGGCTGTCGCCGAGGCCCTGCGCCGGAACGATCCGGAGGCCTACCGGGCGCTGACCGAGCTGGAGATCGACTTCCGCTTCCAGGACGAGAGCGCCGATATCGCGTACCGGGCACCGGTGATCGGCTGCAACGAGCACGGGCGGCCCGTGATTATCCGGTTCAACAACTGGATCCGCGACAGCCTGCGCCTGCCGTTCGACCAGGTGGAAGGGTTCTACCGGGCGTACCGGCGCTTCTGGGAGATGCTGCGCGATCCCGCCTGGACGCTGCACTTCATGCTGCGGCCGGGCGAAATGATTGCGTTCGACAATCTGCGTGTCCTGCACAGCCGGGCCGCGTTCGATCCGAATACCGGCCGGCGTCATCTGCAGGGCACCTATATCGACCGTGACCTCATCCGCTCGCGCCAGCGGGTGCTGGAGCGCGGCGCCCACTGAGCTTCCGGCGATTTCCACCGCTCCATCGGCGCGGCCTGCTAGGCGGGCCACTCGCTGGCGAGCAGCGTCGCGCCCAGGACCAGCAGCAGCGCGAATGCCACGCGGCGCATCTCGTGCTCACCCAGGGGCAACGGGAACCGCCGTCCCAGCAGCGTACCGACGATCGAGGCCGGCACGCCCGCGGCACTCAGTTGCAGCACGTCGGTGGTCAGGCCGCCCTGCCACCCGAGGGTCCCGATGCGGGCGACGCAGGCAGCGGCGAACGTGGCCAGCAGCGTCGCGCGGATCGCGGCGATCTCGTATGGCTGTCGGTACATGTGATAGACGACGGGCGGCCCGCCGGTCGCGAACAGCCCGGTAAACAGCCCTCCGACCGACCCCATCAGCAGGGTGCGCCAGTCGCCGGCGGGCACGGCGCGGGCGTTGGGCTTCAGCGTGAGGAGTGCCCCGCCGGTCAGGATGAACAGCGCCAGGACGAGGTGCAGCGTATGCGACACGCCCCGGCTCATGTAGCCCAGCAACGCCATGCCGGCGTACACGGCCGGCAGCATCCCGGCGATCATCAGCCCCGCGTCGCGCCAGCGCACCAGGTGCGTGCGCCCGTACAGTGCCGTCGACGCATTGACGAGCGTGACGAAGCTCACGACCGCCGCCATCAGTGCCACCGGCGCCAGCCCGGCGACCGTCGCCGTGCCGACGACGAGCAGCCCGAGCGCGAAGCCAATCACGGTCTGCACGTACGCGCCCGCGGCGACGATCATGGCGACCAGCACGGGATCCGGCGGCGACATGGGCGTTGCACTCTCCTGGGGCCTCGGGTCGGGGGACGGACGAGAAGGCCGCAAGCCCCGGCCGAGCGGCACTGCAGGCTACACCGAGCGCGCGGGCCCGGCGCAGCAGGAATCGCCGTGACGTTGATCGCCGTCGGCGCTCAGGTATCCCCCTCCTCGCCGACGGTGGCCGTTGCGTACTCCCGATCGCGCTCCCGGGGCGGGCCGCCAAACGCGGAAGCGCGGTCGCGCCCGGCCTGCTTGCTGGTGTACAACGCCCGGTCGGCCAGCGTCAGGAGTTCGTTCGGGTCCGTGGCGCTGTCCGGATAGACCGCAAATCCGATGCTTACGGTGGTCGATACCGATTGTCCGCCGATATCGATGGCCGAGTTGGCAATCGACTTGCGCACGCGCTCGGCCACCTCGCCGGTGACGCGTTCATCCGCGTCCGGCAACAACACGGCGAACTCGTCGCCGCCGTAGCGCGCGATCAGGTCCGAGGACCGCACGCCGCGCCGGATGCCCTCCACGACGTGGAGAATCATGTCGTTGCCGGCGTCGTGCCCCATTCGATCGTTCACCGGCTTGAGCCGGTCGGCATCGACCATCATCACGCCGAACGCCGTTCCCTGCCGCTCCGCCAGCACGCGCTGTTTCTCGAGCGCGTTGCCGAACGCCCTCATGTTGGGCAATCCGGTCAGGTCATCGGTCTCCGAGAGCCTCTCGGCCGACGCGCGAGCAAGACCCATGTCCGCCGCCAGCAACGAGGTCAGATAGGCCACAAGCAAGAACGGCGCGAAGTTCAGCATGATGTTGCTGAACCCCCAGTAGGTGAAGATCTGCTCGCCGAGGCCGGCATACGCGGCGTGCATGTAGAAGCTCGCGATGAGCGCCACCTCAAGCAGCGTGATCACCTTGCCCAGTGTCAGGGCGGCGAACACGATCACGAGCAGATACAGGTTGATCAGCGGGCTGTCGACCTTCCCCGTATGCCACACGGCATAGGCCGTCACCACGATCATCGCCCAGGTCTCGAGCGTGAGCTTCCAGCGCGCCTCGAGCCGGAAGAGGTTCCAGTAACGGAAGCCGAGGATGAACAGCGCGAACCCGCCGCAGGCGACCACGAGGGCGGGCGGATCATCGACCTTCGCGTCCGGTACGACGAGGTAGACCAGGATCAGGATGAGCAGCAGCCACTCGATCTCCGCGAGGCTCCGGTTGAAGCCGCGCAGCTCGAGCCGGGCGGGCACGCTTCCCGTTTCGCCAAAGATATTCACCACCGTCGCCTCCGACTCACCGGCTGAAAGGCACGATCCGTCACCGGTCCGGTGCGTCCGCCGCAGGCGGCGTGGAGCTCAAGCATCGGGCTCATGACAAGTCCGGCAGCCGTTCGAAGCCGCTCCGGGGCGGGCGGGTGCCCGGAGCCGGTCTGATCGTCAGTAACGTCCATGTGGTCGATTGCCCGGTCGAGCCGCGTGCCGACCGAGAATCGGTCGGACGCTGCAGTCCGGACCCGGGAAGCCGTGATCCGCTCTCGCATGCGAACCACAGACGGCTCGCCATGCCCAGATCTTTTGCGGGTGGGCCTGCCCGGTGCGCCTTGCCGCGGAGCAGTGCCACGCGCGACACGGCAGCGGCCTGCCCACCCCTTTTGGTGTCTACTATACTGGCGTTGACAGTGGCAAAGCCATACGGCGTCGCTTCGGCGATGCCTGTTCTCACCCGGGTAGGCGCACGATGACGATCACCCTCCCCGCGATCACCGAGCTCGGCGGCACCCTCCACCGCGGAACGCAAGGCTGGTACTGGTCCGATGGCCGGTTCGAGCCGCGCGTGCGCGATCTCCGCCTCGAGGAGCTCGCACCCGCGTGGCGCTGCGTCCGGCGCGGTACCTATGCATGGGTGGAAATCCCGACCGACTGGCGCTTCCAGGTGCGCGACGATGAGCTCGAGCGGGCGGTGACCGAACTCGTGCGCGACTACGCCACGATCGGGTCGATCCAGGACCAGGGCGCGGCCTCGGCCGTGGGCGAGCGCGGCCAGCTGCGCTCGGGCTATCGCGTGCCGATCAAGGCCTGGCAACTCATCATGCAGCAACCCGTCGGGGCCACCTGGAACGTCTCCGACGATCCCGCGATCCGGGCCCGGGCGCGCCGCCTCGGCTGGCGCGACGACGCCGGCGGGTAACTGCGCGCCCGAGGGCCCTACAGGCCCGGGGCGCAATGATCCAGGTCGCCGGCGACGGCCACGCGGTTGCGGCCGAGCGCCTTGGCGCGGTACATCGCCTGGTCGGCCACGTGCAGCAGCGCATCGCGCTGGCCCGCATCGCGCGGATACGCGGCCACGCCGATGCTGATGGTCACGCGGACCGCCTGCTTGCTGGTCGTCGGCGCCGTGCTCTCGGCAATGGACTCGCGGATGCGCTCGGCGACCGCGATTCCCTCGTCCAGCGGCGTGTTCGTCAGCAGGATCGTGAACTCGTCGCCGCCGTAGCGCACGAGCGTATCGATGCGACGGATGCACTGCTGCATGATCTGCCCGACGTGACGCAGGGTCTGCGTGCCCGCCAGGTGACCGTGATGGTCATTGACCCCCTTGAAGCAGTCCACGTCGAGGAACAGCACGCACAGCTCCGCGCCGAAGCGATCGGCCCGCCGCAACTCGTGATCGAGCGAGTCGAGCAGGTAGCGGACGTTGTGCAACCCCGTGACGTCGTCCACCAGCGCCCGTTCCTTCGCCCCGGTGTAGCGCTCGGCGTTGTGCAGCGCCAACTGGCCATATTCCGCGACCAGGTGAGCGGCCTCGCGCTCGCGCTGCGTGAAGGGGCGGTCGTCGCCGAGCACGTACACCAGACCCGCCTGCCCCTCACGCCCGCGCAGGGGCACAACCAGCAGGTCGCCGGCGTCGATCCCGCATTCGGCCAGCAGATCATGCATGGCACCGGCATCGAGCAGGTTCAGCTCGGCCACGTCGTCGATATCGATCGGCTCGACGTCACCCAGCCGGTCCCGCAGCAGCCGTACCTCGCGGGTCGAGAACCCGTGGAACGCGACCCCGTCGGACAGCGGCATCGACATGCGCCGAAACTGCACCAACCCGCGCGCGCGCGCCTCGATCGACAGCAGCAGATTCAGCGCGACCGCGTAGATCTCGTCCGGGTCGAGGCAGCGCACGAGCTCGGCACAGGATTCGAGCGTCGACAGCGTGGTGCGCAGATGGGTGTTGTCGGCGGCAAGCCGCCGGCGCTCCAGGACCTGGTCCAGCATATCGGTGAGCGTCCGCCCGTGGGCCGGCTCGGGCACGCGGGCGACCCGGTCTTCGAAACGCGGCGCGTCGTCATCCGGCGGGACGAGCATCACCGCATCGACGCACGGGTAATCCGACCTGATCTCCTCCAGCAGAGCCGCACCGCTGCCATCGAGCGTGCCGGCACGGGCAACCAGGATGTCAGCCGGCATCGATCCCAGTGCGGCCAGCGCGGCCTCGGCACTGTCGCAGCTGTCAACGTGACCACGCCCCCCCAGCGCCTGCCGGATCAGCGAGCCGGTTTCCCCATCCTCATCGACGACCAATACGCGTGGCGTGTCCATCGGGAGTGCTCCGGGTCTCGCTCCAGCACGGCCCTCGACCGGCTGCGGCAGACTGGTCATGCAGTCAAGTGTAGGCACAGGTGAGCCCCGCGCCCAAATGCCGCGGGCGCGACCGGCCGCGGCAATGCGAATGCGGCCGCCCCCGTGTAGGCTCCCACCGCACCGCCCCCTGACGGAATGTCATGCAGCATTCACGGGCCATGGGCAGACAGGCGCGCCCGCAGCATGTAGGGTGCAAACGTCCAGCGGCCGGCCCTCCGCCCGCCACCCGACCGTCGCGTCCGCGCACGGGACCACCGGACCGTCGGCGTCCGGCCCTGCGGCATTCTCCGGCTCAACCGAGGAGGTTTCCGTCCATGGCGCTCCATGCCTATCCGGACCACACGCACGGCGCGCTGTGCATCTCTGTCGACGGCGTGTCCTGGGGCATGCATCTGCATCCCAAGCGCACGCAGGACGATCTGGTCGCGTCCCTCCGCGGCCGCATCGGGGTCGATGACCTGCGCCGCCTGATCCCGGACTGGAACGCGATCCGGTGGGAGCAACGCTCGGCCAACCAGACCTGCGAACTCGTCGGCGACAACGAGCATTATCGCATCCGCCTGATACTGAGCTCGGAACCGGAAGCCAGCCGCCGGCTCCCCGCCGACACGGTCACCCAGACCATGCGCGAGTTCGCCAGCATGCTGGAGGCCGGCCAGCCGACCTGACAGAATACCGGACACGTCCGGCGCGCAGGGCGCCGCCGTTGCCGCGTTGCGTCTCCATGGCGATCCAGCTGCTCAATCTCCGCCATGTCCCGGAAGACGAGGCCGACGAGGTGCGCGCGCTCCTCGAACGCCACGGCATTGGCTGGTACGAGACCGAACCGAACCGCTGGGGCATTTCCGCCGGCGCCTTCTGGCTGCGCGACGACGAGCAGGCGGCTGAGGCGCGGCGGCTGCTCGAAGACTACCAGGCCGAGCGGGGCCGGCGCGCGCGGGCCGAACACGAACAGGCGGTCGCGGCCGGCACTGCCGAGACGCTCCGTGCACGGCTGCGCCGGCATCCTGTCGCCAGCGCCATCTACATCCTCGTCGCCGCCGGCCTTGTCTACCTGGCAGTGCGGCCGTTCTTCGGCATCGCCGGCTGACCGGTGTGCCTCGTGCGCGTCACGGGGAGCCCCTATAATGCGTCGTTCGGCGCATCACCCGTGGGAAGCCCGCATGACACCCGCACGCACACAGGGCAGGACAATCGGCGTCGTCTATACGGGCGGCACCTTCGGCATGCAGCGCTCCAAGCGCGGATATGTCCCCTCGACGGACCTGCCCCGGCGCGTCGAGGCCGCATTGGCGGAGACCGCTGACGCCGGACTACCCGACCTTGCGTGGCTGGATCACGGCTGGCCCCCGGTCAACAGCGCCGATCTCGAGCCGCGCTTCTGGTTCGATCTCGCCGCGGCCATCGCACGGGCCGCGGATGCGTACGACGGTTTCGTGGTCATCCACGGCACAGACACGCTCGCCTACACCGGCTCGGCACTGTCGTTCCTGCTGGCGGGTCTGGACAAGCCCGTCGTCGTCACGGGCGCGGCCGCTCCGCTCGGCGAGGCCGGCAGCGACGCCCTCGACAATCTCCGCCACGCGCTACAGGCCGCCGCCGACGACCGCTGCCGCGAAGTCGGCGTGGCGTTCCGAGGGCGTCTGCTTCGTGCCAACCGGGCCAGCAAGCGCCATGGGCTTGGTGACGACCCGTTCGACTCCCCCTGCTGTCCGCCTCTGGCGGAATTCGACGAGGCTGTCCGCTGGCACGATGCGCCGGCGTTGCCGGAGGTGCCGGCGAGCCCGGTGCCGACCGCCGCCTGGCAGGACACGCGGGTCGCGCTGCTCTCCGTGTACCCGGGCATGGACGGCGATGTCGTGCAGGCGGTCGCCGGCTGCGGCGCCGGTGCATTGCTGCTCGAAGGCTACGCCGCCGGCATCGGTCCCGGCGGCCACGCGGATTTCGTGCGCGCGATCGAGGAGTGCGTGCGCACCGGCGTCGTCGTCGGGGCGATATCGCAAAGCCGCACGGGGTACGTCCGCCTGGGCAAGTACGCCGTGAGCACGCCCCTGGCAGAGGCCGGCGTCGTCGGCGGTGCCGACATGACACGCGAAGCGGCGCTGACGAAACTGCACGTGCTGCTGGCACAGGAACTGGCACCGGAACAGATCGCCGCCGCATTCGGGCGCGACTGGCGCGGCGAGTTGACGGCCGAATCCTGACCGCCGGGGAGGATGGGCTCAGCGCTCGCCCGCGGCGGCACCGTCGAGCTCCTGCATCGCCTGCTCGATCCAGTCGCGCGCCTCGCGGTTGAGCGCGGCCGCACTCTTGCCGGCAGTGTCGATCGGCGGGCCGATGCGCACCGTGATGGTTCCCGGGCGCTTGCGCCAATCGTTGTTCGGCCAGCAACGACCCGAATTCACCGCGACCGGCACGACGGGCACGGCGGCCGCGATCGCCAGCCGCGCACCGCCCTGTGCGTAGCGGCCGGCCTCCCCCGGCGCCACGCGCGTGCCCTCCGGAAACACCACCACCCAGCGACCTGCGCGGATGTGCGCCGTGCCCTTCTCCTCGACCTCGCGCAGTGCCTCGCGCCCCGAGGCGCGGTCGATGCCGATTTCCTCCAGCGCCTTGAGCGACCAGCCATAGAACGGGATTCGGAACAGCGAGCGCTTGATCACCCAGGACAGATGAGCGGGAAAGATCGTCCGGTAGGCGATCGTCTCCCAGGCAGACTGATGCTTCGACAGCAGGACAGCCGCACCGGCGGGCACATGCTCCAGCCCCTCGACCCGGTGGCACACGCCGCAGCTCACGCGCAGGACCAGCAGCACCGCCCGACACCAGATGCGGGCAACCCCCTCGCGCACGGCGTACGGCAGCGGCCAGCACAGCATCACCAGCAGCGCGAACGGCGGCGTGACGAGCGCGAGCCCCGTGTAGAACAGGACCGTGCGCGGACCGGTCAGCATCGATGCTCTCCCTCTTCGTGCGAACGCAGTCGATTCTCGCGGGCGGGCGCGGTACGTCAGCCGACCACTGCCACGCCGATGAGCAGCGGATGCAACCACAGGGCGAACGCCACGTACAGTCCCAGACCGCCCACCACGGCGATCGCGTCATTCCAGCCCGACGCCGGCAACGCGGGCACGGCGCGCGGGCTCCGCCGCTTGAACGAGATGCGGTCCACCACGGCCCACGTGAGAAACCCGCCGAACAGGATGACATCCGCCAGCGTCCCGTTAACCAGCAGGTGCGCCAGCGCCCAGAACTTCACCGCCGCCAGCATCGGATGTCCCAGGCGGGTCCGGATGCGTCCGGGCAGGTAGGCGGCGAGCAGCAGCGGAAATACCGGCAGCAAGAGCAGGAATGCCACGTGGCGCATCCACGCGGGCGGGACGTACAGGAACACGGGATCGAGCCGCGCCGCCCCGTAGCCGTATACGATGAGGACCAATCCGGCCAGCGACACCAGACCGTAGAGCGCCTTCCAGGGACCGTCGCCCATGCGGCGCACCATGCGCTTGCGCCAGCCTTGCGCGAAGATCGACGTCGAGTGCACGCCGACAAACAGGAGGATGCCGAGTAAGAGCCAGGTCATGAGCTACTCCTTGCTGGAAACACGAGGCGCGCAATCGCGCCCGGGATGCCCCGCCGACGCCGGCAGGCCGCGTCGCGCGGCGAGGAAACTGCGACAAGAACCGGCGTGCAGGGTACCCCGACCGGTGCATGCCGCGCGATATTCGGGCGCCGTCCGTGCGCGCCACATTGCCGGGGACGAAATCGGCCGAATGCCAATGGGTTACGCCAGCGATGGCGGCATTGCGGCGCGGCCGCGCTTGGCCGTATTCTGCGCCACTATGCTGCGTTTCACGCCCCGCAGGACGGCCCTTGCGAGCGCAGCATTGCAGCATGGGATTGATCAGATCGGCCCCGCGACGGGCCGTCGCCACCGACCATCCAGCGAGACCCGATGCGCAGAATCCGCCGGCCGCGGCGACGTTCCGATCGCCGCCCCCTGTTGCGAGCCGTCGTCGCCGTGCTCGGCGCCGCGATCGCGCTGGTCGCCGCGCTGCAGCTCTGGTATCTCGGCTGGACCTGGTACTACGTCGACCACGACCCGGCGACGACGGCGTTCATGGAACGCCGGCTCGAGCAGATGCAGGCCGATCGCCCGAGCGCGCGGCTGCGCCACGAGTGGATCGACTACGACCGGATGTCGCCCTGGCTCAAGCGGGCGGTCGTCGCCGCCGAGGATGCGCGCTTCACGCAGCACAACGGCTTCGACTGGGAAGCGCTGGGCAAGGCGTTCGAGGCCAACCTCGAGGCGGACGGCATCGTCCGGGGTGGTTCGACCATCAGCCAGCAGCTGGCGAAGAACCTGTTCCTGTCGCCGGAGCGCAGCTACCTGCGCAAGGGCCAGGAGGCGGCGATCACCGCGATGATCGAGCTGCTCATGTCCAAGCGGCGCATCCTCGAACTGTACCTGAACGTCATCGAGTGGGGCGACGGCGTATTCGGCGCGCAGGCCGCGGCACGGCACTACGCCGGCACGGGCGCCGCGCGCCTCGATGCATGGAGCGCGGCGCTGCTCGCGGCGCGTATTCCACGGCCGCGCTACTACAGCGACCGCGGCGTCACCGGGTACCTCTACCGCCGCGCCTCCGACATCTACGGCTGGATGGACCAGGTCCGCATTCCCTGAGCCCGCGGCACTACATCGCGTCGCGGCCGAGCTCGCGCATGCGCCCGAGCCAGCGCCTGCGCCGCTCCGGGCTGCCCTCGACCAGGCCGATCAGGCTCTCGCGCACGGGCCGGATACCGCAGAATCCGAGCACGTTGCGCTCCAGGCTCTTCACGCTGTGAGCGCGAAAGTACCAGCGGTAGACGAACGACGGCATCCCCATGGTGACAACCAGGCGCGCGGAACGGCCGGTCAGGGCCGGTTGCCAGCGGTCGCCGGTGCGATGGAAGGCGAACGACGGCCGGAACAGCTGTTCGAGGAAGGTCTTGAGCAGTGCCGGCAGGGTACCCAGCCAGAGCGGATAGAAGATCACGATGTGGTTCGCCCATGCGGCGTCGGCCTGGGCGGCCCGGATCGCCTCGGACGGCTCGCCCTCCTCCCACTCGGCACGCGTGCGTATGAATGCCACGTCCATTCGCGCCACGCGCAGACGCCGCACCTCGTGGCCGCGCTCGGCCGCCGCGGATGCATATGCCTCGGCCAGCGCGTTGCCGAAACGGTCTCCGGCGGGATCCGGGTGTCCGTCGATGACGAGTATGCGCGTTGACAACGTGCGGCCGCTCCCTGCAGGACTGCCGGATCGCAATTCCGATTGTAGCGGTCATGAGGCGCAATGCGGACAGCGTTGCCCCGAGCCATCGGCGGCACCGGCGGCTCAGGCCGGCAGGCTCCCGAACGCGATCGCGTCGCGAGTCGAATGCTTGACCCGGTACATGAGCGCATCGGCCTCGTGCATGCAGGCCTCGACGCTCGCGGGAGCCCCGGTGCAGGTCAGCACCCCGATGCTGAACGTCACCCCGCTGCCCCGCTCCTGCATGTCCTCGAGGAGCAGCTCGCGCAGCCGCGTCACGCGGTCTCGGACGGAGTCCACGCCAGCCCCCGGCATCAGGATCGCGAACTCATCGCCCCCGATACGCGCTACGACGTCCATGTCCCGGACGAACTCGTCCAGCCGCCGGGCGATCGTGACGAGCAGATCGTCGCCGAATGCGTGGCCGAAGGTGTCATTGGCCGGCTTGAAGTGGTCGAGATCGATATAGACCAGCGTGAAAGGCGCCGCGCCGCGGCCGACCCGCGCGATCTCGCGGCCCAGGGCATCCTGGAACGCGCGCAGGTTGCGCACGCCGGTCAACGGATCGGTGCGCGCCCGCGCCTCCTCGCGCCGCAGCGACTCCTGCAGTCGCTGGCGCGTGTCGACGTGGTGCGAAATGTCGCGCACCACCGCGACCATCACCATGCCGAACGCGAGTTCCAGGCGCGCGATCGTCGCCCCGGCCGCAAAGCGGCTGCCATCCCGGCGCAACCCCTGGATGGTCTGGCGTTCCCCCATGCGCCGGGTAGCCGTGTGCTCGGCGGAGAATCCCGCGACCATCCCTGCATGTCGCCCCCGACTCTCCGGAGGGATCAACAGATCGAGGGTTCGGCCAAGCACCTCGGCGGCCTCATGGCCAAACATATCCTCCGCCCCGCGGTTGAACACGATGATTTCCTGCGCCCCGTTGATCCCGACGACCGCATCGCCGATGGCGTCGACGATGCCGGCGAGCAGGTGCTCGGCATGCGCGCGGTACGCGGGCGCCACGAGCTCCGCGTTGTGGGACGATGCTTCGGACACTTCTGCCGGACTCCGGAGGATTGCCGGCACATCGCGGTGCCAGTGCCTTGCGTGGCTCGAGGGTACGACGCGGCGGCAACCGCGTGCACCGGCGTCGCGGCCGTATCCTAACAGACCCGAGACGCGGCGCTGCGCGCCTACACCCCGAGCAGCCAGGCGAGCAGCGGCACCAGGGCCGCCGTCAACGCACCGTTCAGGCCCATACCGAGACCGGCGAACGCGCCGGCGTCCTCGCTGTGCTCAAAGGCGCGCGCCGTGCCGATGCCGTGCGAAGCAACCCCGATCGCGAAGCCCTTGGCCGCCGCCTGCTCGCGCCCTAGCCCCAGCGCGCGCAACGCCGGCACCGCCAGCACCGCCCCGGAGATGCCCGTCAGGATCACCAGCACAGCCGTCAGCGAAGGCAGCCCGCCGATCTGCTCGGCGATGCCCATGGCGATCGGGGTCGTGACGGACTTCGGTGCCAGCGAGCGCAGCACCGTCGGATCGAGGCCCAACAGCCAGCCGATGCCGACGGCGCTCACGATGCCGGTGACCGAGCCAGCCAGCAGCGCAACGACCAGTGGCAACCACATGCGCCGCAGGCGATGCGCCTGGCGATACAGCGGCACGGCGAGAGCGACCGTGGCCGGGCCCAGCAGGAAATGCACGAACTGCGCGCCATCGAAATACGTCCCATACGGCGTCCCCGTGATGCCGAGGACGCCGACGAGCAGCGTGACCGCGATGAGGACCGGGTTGAGCAACGGCATCTCGCCGCTGCGGGTGTAGAGACGGTGCGCGAGCCAGTAGGCGAGGACGGTCGCCGTCAGCCAGAGCAGGGGCCGTTCCGCGAGGTAGACCCAGAGACGGAACAGGTCGGTCACCGTGCCCCCGTGCGTCGCCGCAAACGCTCCAGTCCGACGAGGGTAAAGGCGGTCGCCGCGGCCGTGATCACGGTGCTCAGCACGACCGTCGCCAGCAGCGCGGCCCAGCTGCCTTGCAGGCGATCCAGATGCACGATGATGCCGACGCCCGCGGGAACGAACAGCAGCGACAGATGGGCCAGGATGCCGTTGGCCGTGCCG
>Ga0102944_1000368_pt1 | contig 35379 bp, 33 predicted proteins | sample SalPonD_shore_MG_FD_78172 | JGI IMG/M metagenome (GOLD analysis project Ga0102944, IMG submission 78172) | Salt pond soil microbial communities from South San Francisco under conditions of wetland restoration - Salt Pond MetaG... | ecosystem: Environmental > Aquatic > Marine > Intertidal zone >... | reverse complement strand
TCTTGGCCGCGACCGCGTACGCTTCTATCATGCCGGTCTTTCCGCGGAGCTTAAGAAGTCCATCGAAGGCTGGTTTGCCGCATCCGCTGACGGCGTCCTTTGTGCCACCAGCGCGTACGGTATGGGCATGGACAAATCAAATATCCGTACCGTTTTGCATCTGGATCTGCCCGCCTCCGTGGAAAGCTACCTCCAGGAAGCCGGCCGTGCCGGCAGGGACGGTAACCAGTCCTGGGCCGTGCTGATTTCAGACCACGCAATGACCGCAGCATTTGTCTCGGACGCGAATCCGGAAGCAGATCTCTTTACGGCTCGCGCGCGTCAAATGCGGGCCTACATTCAAACAGGCGGCTGCAGACGCAGCTACTTGCTGCACCTGCTCGGCGTTGCGTGTGAGGGCTGTAGCGGATGTGACCGGTGCCACGGAGCGCGCTTTGCGGTTGGGGGAGAAGAGGCGGTGTGGAGATGGATAGCACGCTACTGCCACACCTACCCTGCCCGGGTTGCACGTGATCTCCTGCTTGGCACCCGGTCCCCCCAAATAATGAGCGGCGGACTCTACGCGTGTCGCGGCTTTTCACTGGCTCGTGACTGGCGGCAGGAGGAGGTGGAACAGGCCATAGCGTGCGGAAAACTCGTTGCGTCCGGGCCGGTAACCATTGACCGTGTTCTTTCTCTGATACGCCGCACCGGTATATTGAAACGTCCTCGTCTCTCCGGGCGCAGCGCAGGCAAAGGTTCACGGAAATGAAACGACACCGCACAAACTGAAGCTTCCTTTCACCACACCGCGTTATAGAGCAAAGCTAACCAAAAAACTTGACATTAACCGTCCCGCGGTTTACTGTTTACTCAAGAATGTAACGCTACAAGGAGAAGTTATTGTTCACTATATCAGCAAAGGGAGTATACGGGCTCACGGCGCTCCTTGAGCTTGGAGAACGATATCCTCGCAGTTCGGTCCAGATCAGAGATATTGCGTCCGCTCACAATATTCCGCAACACTACCTGGAGCAAATTCTGGTGATTCTCAAGAAGGCTGGATTTGTTGAGAGTTTCCGGGGGGCGCAGGGCGGATATGCGCTTGCCCGTGAACCGCGACAGGTTCAGGTCCTCGATATCCTGACCAACCTGGAGGGGAAACTTGAAGTGGTATCCGAGGATAAGCAGAATAATGCGCTTAACTTCTTCTGGAAAGAATTAGATCAAAGCATCCGGGACATTCTTGATCTCACGCTTGAAGACCTCATAGAGCGCAAACAAAAGCAGCGCCAGACCTTCACGTACAGCATTTGACCGGCGGCTCCGTTTTCCGGGTCCGGCGTCACTGCCCGCGCCGGCGCAGATCAAAGACATCTCCGGCAACAAGACCGGACTCCTTCCAGAGTTCGTTACCCAGGATACGAGCGGAATCCTTGAAGATAGACGGATGAGCAGAAAGAAATTCATTAACGTAGTCGATGCGCTGGGGATAGGCAGCCCGTAGGCGGCCTGCAGCCACGCCGCGAAAGTAGCCGGGCACCCGGTCTGTAGGCTGCTGCACAAGATAGGCCTGGAACTCGTTTTTCATTAAATAGGGATCTTCCGGGTCGTAGGTCATATAGCGGAAGAAGAAACGCCAGTAGTCACGTTCTGCCTCACTCAATTGGTTCCACGTCCGGTCCACCGTCTCTCTGTAGCCAGGCAGCGCGTAGTAGGCGCCGTGAAACGCCTCATGCGTCAGGAGAAGTTTGCGCAGCACCGGATAGGACTCCTGCGAAATAGAAATGATCCCGCCTTCGCCCGGAGATACCGAGCCGTCACTATCGCGAAGAAGCACCCCGTTTGCCGCGAGAACATCGCGCAGTTGGACCTCTTCGGTGTTCAGCGTAATGCTCATGTTGTCAGCCTGATTAAAGAACCGCGCCAGGTCCGTTGGACGGTAATTGTGGGCGTTCCACCCGTGGTGATGATCCAGCGTGCTGTTTGGAAGGAGCGTGCCACGAAAGCCCCGCTTCTCCACAAAAAAGGCAAGACGCTTGAACATCCGTGACTGCACGGCATAGCTTCTGGTATCAAACACCAGGATTTGCGGGAAGAGATTCCAGGAGAAAAGCTCGTAATCAGAGCCGCGCCAGGCAGACCGGGGATATTGGTCAAGAATGGTTCCCAGGTCTGCCGGAATGGGCTGCGGAAACGGCGGGAGCGCCACAGGTTCCGCGGCTGTTACGCTTACGCCGGGCAGCGTAGCGTGCACCTGAATCTGGTCCGGTATGACGCCGGTGGCGCTATCATAGAGATACACCGGATGACTGCCCGGGCGAAGCCGCACGAGAAGCTCCCTGCGCAGCGAGCCGCCTGTGGCCCGGGAAGAGCTCCCGCGAAGTGAAATCTCAACCTCAGGAAGGCTATCCGGGGGCGGTTCCGTCCCGTATCTTCCCGCGGCGTCATAGCGGTACTCCAGGCGAACGCCCCAACGCTCCGCGCCGCCCTCTTCTCCGGATTCAGGCGGCAGTGTGACGGTCACGTTCTCAGGTGACAGGCGGTTTTTCTGAAGATCCCAGCCGGAAGAGAATGTTGTACTGCTGCCGGACGTATGGACACCGGGTATGAACGCGCCGGCTCCTGCGCCCGCGCCGGAGATGTGAAGTGTGGTTTCTGCTCCAGGATCATCAAGCGCAACGCGGAAGCCGGATATGAGAGCACCGGCTGGAAGCGGAATAAGCAGCTTTCTTTTGCCCTTCTCCGACTCTCCACCCGGCAGCGTGCTGGAAGTAATTTCTTCACCATCGGGTCCGGAAAGTGTGAGCCGGGCATTCTGAAAGTTGCCGCTGTAGGTCAAATGGAACGCGCTGCGGGTCGAGTCCTCGGCTATCTGGTACGGCCTGCGCAGTTGATACGTCACGGCGGGTTGGGCCTGATTCAGAATGCCCTCCCGCTCCCGCGCCGACCCCGGATTCTCCGTAAGCCGCACCTGACCGTCCGGTGTCTGAAAATCAAACACCCTTACCCGCCGGGCGCAGGATGTAAGCCCCGCGAGCAAGAGTACGGTGAGGAAAATGAAGGAGATCCGGACACGCATTAAAGGGAAAGTACGCTTTTCGCCATGAGATCGGCAATCTCTGCTTTCCGGGCAGGAGCGAGGTCACCGTCGGTTCGAAGAAAACTGTCAAAGCGTCCGCCAAACGGATCCGGCAGAACGGGCAGTACGCGCACTTGCTCGTTCAGCAGGCGGGCAGAGGGTTCAAATTTACGGTTCACGGCAAACAGCGCTCCGCAGAGACTCCGGACAAATCCGGCAGAAGAAATGAGAAAGAAGAGATTGTCTTCCCTCACTACGGAAGCGTGCAAATCACCAAGATGGTGCTCCATACGCGCCTGTATCAGTGAGCGCAGCATCGTCCAGAAGGCTGGACTAAAGGCTTCCAAATCTTTTCGGACTTCATCGATCCATTCCGATTTTTGCACCAGCACTTCACAATTCTGGAGACGATAGAACATGTAAGTCCCGGAATCCCGGTAAATGCCTTCGTTTCCGCGCGCACTGTGAATAATCTCATTAAAGCGTGCCACGTCCTTGTACTCAACACGAATTGGCACGTCATCCATCAGGAAGCGGTCCTTCCTGGTCACGGGCAATGCCTCAAAGGCTACGCTCTCCTGAAACAAGGCGGCCCTGGACTCGGGGGCCGGTATGTCCCCTGTACAGTAGACGTCCAGGCTAATGAAGAAATAGGGATCATAGAGGTCTTCACCCGACTCAACCATCGTAATTGTGTCAACCTGCTCCCACGTCTTCAGCACGTCGGTCACTTTTGCAACTGCATTTTCTATTCTATGTCTCATGATCTTTCCAATTATACCATGTCAGGAACAATTGAAAAACATAGTCACCGTGCACTACCATACCGGTATGGATACCGCGCACGCCCTTTTGGCTCTTTTGCCGCCGGGAAACATAGAAGCGTTACTGGCTTCGGCCAAGACCGTACTCTTTCATAAACTCGGTCTTGTAAGCGCCCGTTCCATGCCGGTGCATATTCCACTCTTCTGGCACGATGGAGCGTCCCATTCCCGCGCCCTCTCCGAGTGCGCACATGGGGGATTACGCGCCCTCAGGGCAGATCACCTGGAGGTTTACGAAAACGTGGTCATGCTGGCCCTTGAAGATGCTTCGCCGGTAAGGACAATGCGGGAAATGCTCCTTCCCCAATTCCAGGAGCGTGCCGGACTCCTCCCGCCGGTTGACGGCTATATGCTCTCCCTCACTGAATCGCGTGAGCCGGAAGAGATTCTGGCCGCGCTCGGCAATCTTCCGGAAGTACAGGTCAGTCAGTTCTGGTTGAGCGATATGCGTGTGCGAACCACAACCCGACCGTGGTGGAACTCTGTTTCCTGGCAGGTTGCCCAGGAGTTCCGGATGCGCAAAAACAGCAGCGGGTAAGGCGGGTAAGGCGGGTAAAGACGCCATACCAGGAACTTACGCCAGCACCACGCGGTTGCGGCCGGTTTCCTTTGCCTCGTAGAGCGCCCGATCTGCAGCTTCACTCAGCCCGTTTGCTGTATCGTGGGTGGGAAAACCTGCGAGGCCGCAACTGAAAGAGACGTAGAACTCCTTGCCGCCAAACTGATGACGGATCAGCGCAAAGCTCTCCCTGATCTCGTTCATAATGGCCCGCGCATTTTCAAGGCTGGTGTTGAACAGGATAACGCCAAACTCCTCTCCCCCGTAGCGTCCGATGATATCGGACTTTCGCAGACGATCCTGAAGGAGGCGGGAAAGGCTCTTCAGTACCGTGTCTCCGGTCAGGTGACCGTAGGTATCGTTCACATTCTTGAAATGGTCCAGATCTATCATTGCAAAACAGAGTTCATTTCCTATCCGCCCGGCGCGGTGGGTCTCATGCGCGAGTCGTTCTTTCAAGTTTGAGTGGTTCAGTAGACCGGTCAGCGAATCCCGTTCCATGAAGTAGCGCATGTCTCTGGTACGCTCTATCCTGATTTGCAGCGACGTTACCAGATGTTCAGGCTTGATTGGCGTAATGAGGAAATCGTCTCCCCCCTGGCTGATTGCCCTGAGTCTCCGCCCCCGGTCTCGCTCACCGGAAAGAAATACGATGGGGATTCCCACAAATGCTTCCTGCTGTCTGATCAATCGCGCCAGCTCAATACCGTCACATCCCGGCATGCGTAAGTCCATTAAAATAAGCTCCGGCTTGGCTTCTATTAGCACCGAAAATACGTTTCGCGGATCTGAAGCTACCGATGTGATCATGCCTGCCTGCTGGAGAATGTGTGCGCGATTTGAAATTTGTTCCTGATCATCATCCACAATCAGGATGTGGTACGGTTCCTGATGGTGTCTGCTCGCCAGCGAATCTATCTTGTCTATGAGACGTGAAATATCCACAGGAGAAGAAAAGAACGCATCTCCGCCTGCCCGGACGGCATTCAGCCGTACGTCAAACGTGTCACGTTCTGACAGGTAGATAACACTGAGATCCTCACGCCGCGAACCGACAAGATGCTCAAGGGACGTCTCCCTCTCATCACCCTCTTCAAGATAGGCGGTATCTACAATAAGTACCACCCGGCGTCCGCCGTCAAGGAAACCCTCGACCTCAAGAAAACTTTCCAGTCTGTATACACTGAAGCCAAAAAAACCGAGTTGATCATGCAGATCCTCTCCAACATAAGGATCGTGCACTGCTATGCACACAATTCTTGAAGAGGTGGCAAGCGGGGAAGGTTTGGTCATGTATAAATCCTGTCCTGTCTATAGACCAACACTTCTGATAGTAGAACAAATATACCCCGGCTGCAAGAACATTGAATCTGTGATATTGTCTGTGCTACTATGCGTGGGTGTCTGTGAAACGCACAACTCTCACCAACAGTCTGGAACGCTATCTTGAAGCGATCTACATACTCGAACAAAGTCACGAGGTGGCCCGCGTAAAAGAGATCGCGGCATATCTCCAGGTGCGCATGCCTTCTGTTACCGGTGCTGTAAAGAACCTGGCGGAGCGCGGACTGGTCAACTACACCCGAAACTCCTCCATCACCCTTACGAGTAAAGGTCAAGAGGTGGCATTCGGATTGGAACGCAAGCATTCAGTCCTTGCCTGTTTCCTTGAAAACGTTCTTATGGTCCCGCCGCAGAAGGCGCGCGCACTTGCCTGGGAAATGGAACACACGTTGGATGAGGAAACGGCGGAACGTCTGTGCAACAGTGTCAGGTACTTCTCCGGCCTGCTCAGTCAACAGAAGGATCTTACCCGGCACCAGTGGGAGGATATTATCACCTCAAAAGGCGGCAGTTGCACTGTCTGCACAACCTGGCATCCGGCTGGTTAATCACAGCCGGGGCAGTGTCCCTACTGTGGCATGTCCTGTCTATCACCGCTCACGTTGGGGGTAGGGACACTCTTTCCTGATTGGACATTGATCACAGCGGGGAGCACGCGCCGTACAGCAATATCTGCCGTGCAGGTTAATTTCCATGGAAAAGGGAGTTTGCATCTCCTCCGGCACAAGGCTCCGTATTTCACGTTCCACCCGTACCGGATCTTTTTGTGCGGTCAGCTCCAACCTTTGCACCACCCGTGAAAAATGCGTATCCACAACGATTGACGGCTCGCCGTAAACAACTCCCAGAATTACGTTGGCGCTCTTGCGTCCTACGCCGGGAATCTGCAGAAGCTGATCCATCCTTCCGGGCACGTTTCCGTTAAACCGTTTCGCAATTTCCGTGGCAGCGCCTTGAATATTGCGCGCCTTCGAACGGTAAAAGCCGGTCGAGTGCACGATTTGTTCCACTTCCTCCCGGGGCGCCGCAGCAAGCGCGGCGGGCGCGGGAAAACGGGAGAAAAGCTCACCGGTTACCCGGTTGACCTGCGCGTCCGTGGTCTGCGCTGAAAGTATGACCGCAATGAGAAGCTCAAAGGGATTGCGGTAGGAAAGAAGCGGCCTGCCGTCCGGATATATGGAGGAAAGCGTACCGTGAATTCTCACCGCACGCGCGGAATTTGTGCTATCTCCCACGCTTCTTCCTGTCTTTCCGCCGGAATTTCCGGTACCCGTCTGAAATTTCGTGAAAATGGAATTCCTCAGGTACAGGGTCATGTCCACCTGTGAACGGCCCGCCGGCGCAGCGCAAAATGCGCGCTAAGGCAAGAAGGAAGCCCGCCACTCCGTGTTTGAGCACCGCTTCTTTGGCATAGTTAGAGCACGTGGGTGTATAGATACACCCACCCGGAAGAGCGGGAGAAATCACCTTCTGGTAAATGACAATAGGCGCGACAAGAATCCACCTGACAAGCCTGATCAATAAATTCGCCATCTCACTTCTCTTGTTTCAGGGTAAAGGGGTGCGGCAAAAGCGCGTCCAGCCGATACGTCTTCTGGATACCGGAGAGATTCGCCAGATAGATTGGCAGCGAGGGAGGACAGAACTCGGCCAGTGCCTGGAGACAGAGTGCGCATGGAACCGCGACAGGAGCAACATCCGTGGCGACCACGACAAACTCCAGTTCTCCACGGCCCAGTTCCGCGATAGCGCTGAAGAGTGCGGTACGTTCGGCGCAGAGTGAGGCGCCGAAGCTGGCATTTTCAATGTTGCACCCGCCGTAGAGCTTCCGCGAACCAACCGGTTTGACCGCCGCCCCCACCAGGAAACCGGAATAGGGTGCATATGCGCGGCTCCGCTGCTCCTGCGCCAGTTTCACTGCCTGATCAAGCACACTCATCACCTACTCTCCCAGCACCGTGACAACAATCCTGCGTTGTCCGCCGCGGTTGCGATGCTCGCACAGATAAATGCCCTGCCACGTCCCAAGGTTGAACCTGCCGGAGGAAACCGGCACCGTTATGCTTGCTCCAAGAAGTGCGCTCTTGGCGTGTGCCGGCATATCGTCCGAGCCTTCAAGAGTGTGCGTGTAGTAGGATTGGTTTTCCGGAACCAGATGAGACATAATCGATTCAAGATCCGTTCTCACATCAGGGTCCGCGTTTTCATTCAACGTGAGAGACGCTGAGGTATGCAAGAGGTGGATATGGGCGATTCCGCGCGTAACATTTCCAAGTTCCGGCAGCGATTCTTCTATTTTTCCCGTGATGAGGTGAAAGCCACGCCTCACCGGTCCAATTACAATTTCATGTTGAATTATTCTCACCAGCAGTTCTCCTTATGCAGTTTCAATTAATCCGCCTCGTTGAAAGCCAGTAACACTGATACGGTTCAAAGAGGATCTTGCCCGCACGCCACACGGGCGGCTTGCCGGTGATAAGGTCAACGGCATCTTCCGGAAGTCCGGCCCGGCCAAGCACACTCCGATCTATGTACTGCGGAAGGTCGGTAACGTTTGCCGTCACAAAGGTGCGCTGTGATTCATCGTGGCGCAGAAACGACAGGATGTGCGAGTTTTCCGCATCCACCAGATGCATAGGATTGGCTGCTCCAAACTCCGGTGTAGCCTTTCGCGCCCCAATTAACCGCTGCATCCTGGAGAAAACACGCTGTTCAACGCTCCCCTCCTTGCTGCGGCGCTTCATCCTTTCCCAGTCAATCCGTGGTCTGTGCATCCAGCGGTTATCATCATGAAGTACGGGATCAGTGAGGAAGGTGTAGTCGTTGGTCATACCCACCTCATCCCCATAGTAAATGATGGGGATGCCCCCAATAGACGTAACCACCGCGTAGAGCATGATGAGTGAGTCTATGGCAGCGGAAATCGCAGATTCGTCCTGCAATTCCACAGCGCGTTCGAGCCCGAGCAGGCTTGCAGCCGTGCCGGAAATGCGGGCATCCTGCGTGCGGGGATTGTACATGAACGTGGCGCCCCGTGCGGGTGATCCGGGATACTCTCCGGTGAAGTACTCAACCATAAAGCGACGGTGCAGAAAGGGGTCAAACCCGACCGAGAGGATGTCTTTATCTGCGTAGCCAAGGCCGATATCGTCGTGACAGCGGATATAGGTGAACCACGTTGCCTCTCGTGGTATTTCCGGCATGGCACGCATGGCGTGCATGAACAGGCGGGTGTCTCCTGTCGCGATGCAGTCCCAGAGAAGCACCATGAGCGAAACGTGATACGCCATTTCACACTCTCTGCCCGCGTAATCGCCCTCTCCAAAATACCTGACAATCTCCGCCGGCTGTACCACCGCTTCAGCCATGAACGCTACCCCGGGTGCTACAACCTTAGCGCACGAATTGAAAAGCTGAAGTATCAGATGTGCTTCCGGTTCATTCTGAGAGACACTTCCAATGCGTTTCCACAAGTAGGGGACCGCATCCAGCCTGAGCACGTCAACGCCACGGTTGGCCAGAAAAAGCAGAATATCGAGCATTTCCAGAAAGACGTGCGGATTGGTATAGTTCAAGTCCCACTGGTATTCATGAAACACCGTCATGGCCCATTTGCCAAGTTTTTCTATGAACGTGAAATTACCCGGGGCGCTCTCCGGGAAAACCTCCGGGAGGCTCCGCTCATACTCGTCAGGCACGCTTCTATCATCAAAGAGATAGTAATAATCCTGGAAGTGCGCATCTCCGGCCCGCGCCGCCTGCGCCCACTCGTGCTGGTCCGAGGTGTGGTTGAGCACAAGGTCAAGCTGCAGAAGCATTCCTTTCTTGTGAAGAGAGGAAATCACCCGCTGGAGATCTCCCATGCTCCCGTAGGCTTCATCCACTTTTCTGTAATTGCAGACCGCGTATCCGCCGTCATTCTTACCCTCCGGACACTCCAACAATGGCATCAGATGAACCAGGTTTATTCCGAGTTCCTTCAGATAGTCGATCCGCTTTTCGAACCCGGCAAGAGTGCCGGAAAACCGATCAACGTAAAGCATGGTGGAAACAAGAGAGCTTGAGAGGTACCACTGCGGATCAGCAACGCGCGTGCGGTCTATCTGTTTTAGCTCGTCCGGGCGCTCAGTGTGGGCACGGACAAGCATGCGAACCAGTTGGGAAAGGCGTTCTGAGACGTCGTCCCTTCCGCCGTAGAGCCTGTAAAACAGCTGGTATACATCAGAAAAATGCGCTCCCAGTCTGGCGTAAAACTCCGCGTGGGATGCAAGCTCCCCGCGCTGCTCCATTTGCTGCAACAGCGCGGCAAGAAACTTCTGTGCTGGTCTGTGGTACATGGTGGCATCCTTCGGCAAAAGACATTCTACCGTGTCCCGCTGTGCGCCGGCAAGACACGCTACGTCCGTAGCCGCGGAGAGAAAAAGAGCCGTTCAGCCCGGGAGAACACCCAGTCTACCAGCAGCGCCAGAAGTGCCGCAGTGACAGCACCGGAAAAGACAAACGCAGTATTGTTACGCACCAGCCCGGCAATGATCACCACGCCCAAACCACCGGCGCCCACCACTGCTCCTATGGTGGCGGTGCCGACGTTTATGACCACAGAGGTACGCACCCCTGCGGCTATTACCCGGGCCGCAAGCGGCAGTTCTGAGAGAAAGAGGACCTGCCAGCGAGTCATTCCTATCCCGCGGGAAGACTCGGTGAGGTCTGGAGGGATTGCCTCCATTCCGGAAATGGTGTTGTTAAGGACCGGGAGAATGCTGTAAATGAATAGAGCTGCTACCGTTGGCTCAAAGCCATAACCCAGTGCCGGAACTGCCAGGGCGAGCACCGCAACCGGCGGAAACGTCTGTGCCAGCGAACTCAGGTCACGAACGATATGCAGAAAATCGCGACCGGCTGGCCTGGTCACAAAAACGCCGAGCACAATGCCAACCAGTGTTGCCATGGTACTTGAAAGTCCAACCAGCACCAGGTGCTCCACCACCAGAGATGAAAGCGGAATCCGCCCGTAAATAATCTCCCTGGTATTGGGAAAGAGAGCATGCAACACAGCACGTTGAATCTCGTGATCAAACACAAAGAGAACAAAAAGGACGATGACCACTGCCGGCACAAGATAGGAGCGCCACGGGGGTGAATTGGAGGACTCTTTCATCGCGTCAGCTCCGATTGGTTGACTTCTTCAATGTCAGCAAGCCGAATCTCGCCAAGAACGTGGTCACTATCATCTATGACCGGCACCGCGGGGAGTCCCTGCCCCAGTATACGGGAGAGAGCGTCTCTCAACGTGGAGTAGCTGTTGATCCCAACCTCTGCCGGTACAATGCGGCTAAGCGGCTCTGAAAGCGGTTCCCCCTCCGGATTTCCGGTCACCCGCTGCATAGCCTGCAAAACACCGTCATGATCTGTCACCCAGACAATGCCGCTGCCGGAAACCAGCTTCCCGCTCCGCCTGGCCTGCCTCAGTTCGCTCTCAGGAACAGTCATCGCCTCCTGCAAATAGTCTTCTACGGAAAAACAGGAAAGCCGCTTTAGCGCACGGTCTGTTCCTACAAAGTCCCTGACAAACTGGTTAGCCGGTTCGGCCAGAATACGTTCCGGCGTGTCATGCTGCACAATTGCTCCCGCCTGCATGAGGATGATCTGATCACCCAGCCGGATAGCCTCATCCAGGTCATGCGTGACAAAGATCACCGTCTTCTTCAATTTGCGTTGCAGCTTGAGGAACTCCTTTTGCAGCACTTCCCGGTTCAACGGGTCCACCGCGCCAAATGGCTCGTCCATAAGCAGGATGGGCGGATTCGCCGCGAGAGCACGCGCCACCCCTATTCTCTGGGCTTCACCGCCTGAAAGCTGATGAGGATACTTGTCACGATACGTCTCAGGATCAAGGCCGATCATCTGCAATAGTTCATCCGCGCGCCGGTGCCGTCGCTCTTTTTCCCACCTCAAGAGGCGCGGCACAATCCCGATGTTGTCCCGCACGCTCATATGAGGCAGGAGACCTACACTTTGAATGACGTAACCTATGCCACGGCGAAGCTCTTCCGGACGGAAGCTCTTTACCGGACGCCCCTGCACCCGGATATACCCGCCCGTTGGTTCTATCATGCGATTTATCAGCCGGAGACTGGTAGTTTTTCCACAACCTGACGGACCAATGAGAACCGTTACCTCTCCCTCCGGTACGGTGAAGGAAATGGAATCAACGGCCGTAAACGTGTCAAAACGCTTGATTACGTTTTCAAATTCAATCATATCCTCTGTGACCTCAATCCCTTCGGGGTGACCTGTCTGATGATAAGCCCCATCGTTCTGTCCACCAGAACAGCAAGAAATATGATGGGTAACACACCCATCACAATAAGGTCCGGCGCGGCCTGTCCAAGCCCCTGAAAGACAAACGCTCCCAACCCCCCTGCGCCAATGAGTGCCGCAACGGCCGTATTGCCGATGGCCTGCACGGCCGAAATGCGAATGCCTCCGAGGACAATTGGCAGAGACATGGGAACTTCAACAAAGTGAAGCAACTGCCGTTTCCCCATGCCCATTCCGGTTCCGGCGTCAATGACTGCGTCAGGAATCACGGCAAGACTGGTGTAGGTGTTTCTCACAATGGGAAGGAGCGCGTAGAGTGTAAGCGCGATGAGGGCAGGTGCATTGCCGATACCCTGGATACCCATGTCCCGCAACACCGGAAACTGCCGTGAGAGAAAGGCGAGCGGTGCTATCATGAGCCCAAAGAGCGCCAGACTCGGGATGGTTTGGATGCCGTTCACCGTAACAAAGACCGGCTTTTCCAGTTTACGTCGTCTCCACGCGAGCAAACCCAGGGGCACGCCAATCAAAATGGCGGCAAACACGGCACTGAAGGAGAGGTAGATGTGATTAAGCAGCTCCCCCACAAAGCGGCTCTCGCGGTTATGAAACTCTTTCAAGATGGCGAGATTGTCCAGCATCCCCAGAAGCGCAACAACGGCAAGAAAGAGCAGCGGCGTCAGGCCAATTGCAGACTTGACGCCGCGCGGTATTGATGCGTTACGAAGGGAGCCGTCAGTTATTACAAAGGTGGCCAGTACCGCCAGCCAGAATCCGCTTCCCGGCGTGGTCCTGCCAAACGGCATCTCCGGCGTGATGAACACGGAGCCCGCGCGTATGAGTGAGCCAACCGCTACCACAAAGATAAGAATACCCGCGGTCACCTTCATCATGCGGACCAAACGTGTCTGCGGTCCCAGCGACAGGATAAGTGCGGTCCCCACGAGAACGGCAAGAAATGCAACGATGAGTGGAGCATGCAATTCCCACAGCGCGTGAGGCGTGCCTTCCGCCACGCGGTTGGGCTTGAGAACTACGATAGGGAGGAAAAAGGCCACAACTCCCAGGAGTGATCCGAGAAGTGTGACCTTTTCCACACGCAACCGGGGCAGGAAGCGAATCATTTGTTCTAACCTGCCGCCGATCCTATTTCAAGAAACCCTTGCTCTGCAGGTAGTTCTGCGCCACAGAAGCTGCATCCTGGCCTTCCACGGCGATGCGTGAATTGAGCGTCTGAAGCGTCTCAAGATCCAGCGACTTGAATACCGGCGCCAGAATATCTGCAATCTCCGGATATGAGTTCAGGACCTCCTGTCGAACCAGTGGAGCCGGCTCGTACACCGGCATGACACCTTTGTTGTCCGTAAGCACCTTCAAACCCAGGGCAGCCAGCTGACCATCCGTTCCGTACGCCATTGCTGCGTTCACTCCGTCCGTTTGTCTGGCCGCAGCCTGTTCCGTGGTGGCGGTGTTTCCGCCGGAAAAGGTAAGCAGCTGATTGTCGGTGAGATTAAAATTGTAGGTCTTCTCAAAGGCGGGGAGGACATCCTCGCGAGTGACAAACTCTTCAGAGGCGGCAAGCTTGAACGTGCCGCCCTGGCGGAGGTAGGCTCCAAGATCGTCCAGCGTCTTAAGGTTTTCGCTTTCGGCCAGATCCTTGCGGACCGCAATTGCCCACGTGTTATTGGCGGGAGCAGGCTGGAGCCATACCAGATTGTTCTTTTCCTTGTCGAGCTTCTTTACCGTGTCATAGCCCTTCTGCGCGTTCTTCCACACGTCGCTGGAACTGTCAGGAAAGAAAAAAGCTCCATTCCCCGTGTATTCCGGATAAATATCGATCTCCCCGTTTGTGATTGCTTTGCGTATGACGTCAGTAGTGCCAAACTCAGTCTTGTTCACCACCTGAAAACCATTTTGCTCAAGCATCTGGACGATCATATTACCCAGCAATGCACCTTCCGTGTCGATCTTAGAGGCGACAACCACGGGGCCCTTCTTGGCTTGGCTGCCGCCGCTTTCAGCAGAACCGGACGCAAACAGCGATGCGGTACTAAATAATGCTATCACAAGCAGAAACAGAGCGAACTTCCCAACTGCACGTTTCATGGATTACTCCTTATGATCGTTTGCCTTCCGGCGCACCCAAGATGCCGGAAGTGTCCTATCTAAGGTAGGAAGCCGCCCCTGCAATGTCAAGGTTAGGATGGTACTTTGTAAAACAAGAAGCGTTCGGGAAAGAAAGGGCTATCCTCTACGAGGACAGCCCCAAGGACTGCGACAAAAGAATCCAAACAGACACGAATGGAGGAACGCAAATCCTTCCTCAACCTCCGCCACCGGACAGCAATCGCCAGGGCTCAGGGAGGATTCCTTCTTTCAGTTTGTTTATGCGCACAGTTGTGGATTCAGGTTGGTAGTTCAATTAATGTTATTAAATAATTTTTCCCTAAAATACCAAGTAATAGTGGGTTCGTCAACTATGTAGTGAGGCGAAAATTGTTGAAAGAATTAATCTTGCCCGCTGAAGGTTTCGAAATCTGTCGTTTCTTGACACTCTTAGAAAGCAGCAGGTACAATTTAATGAAAGCCGAGATAATCGATAATGCGTTACAGCGCGAAAGGAGAATTGGATGAAGTACAGAAGACTTGGCAATACCGGACTGATTGTCAGTGAAGTGGCGCTCGGGTCCATGCAATTTGGCAAGGGAATGAACATGGGCGGCCTGGACCAGAAAGCAACCACAGAAATGGTGAAGTTTGCGCTGGATCGCGGCATCAATTTCATTGATACCGCGGACGTATACAGCGGAGGAGAAAGTGAGACGCTCCTTGGCAATGCGCTTAAAGGCATTCGGGAGGACATTGTGCTTGCCACCAAGTGTCGTCTCCCCATGAGTGACAATTTCAATCGTTCAGGGGCAACGCGAGTGAATATCATGCGCGGTATTGAGAGCAGCCTGAAGCGCCTTCAAACGGACCACATCGATCTTTACCAGATTCACGGCTGGGACAGTAACACGCCGCTGGAAGAGACAGTTCGCACACTGGATGACCTGGTGCGCCAGGGGAAAGTGCGCTACATCGGTTTGAGCAATCATCTCTCATGGCAGGCGGCCACCGCCGTTAGCCTGCAGGAACGGCTTGGACTGGAAAAGTATGCAACCGCACAGATGTATTACAGTCTGGTGGGACGCGGTCTCGAGCACGAGTTTCAATCCTTTATTGAGTACTACAATATGGGCATTCTGGTATGGAGTCCTCTTGCAGGCGGATTCCTTTCAGGAAAGTATGACAGGAATAATCCAGCTCCGGAGGGCACCCGCTTTGCAGAAGCGGGACAGTTTGTCCCATTTGACAAAGAGCAAGGCTATCAGGTTGTTGACGTTCTGCGGAAAGTGGCTGATCGCAACAACTGCAGCCCCGCCCGTGTAGCCATTGCGTGGCTTCTCACACGCCCCGGAATTTCCAGTGTCATTATTGCCGGCCGCAAGCATGAACATCTCGACGACAATATCCAGGCCGTGGATCTTGAGCTTACGGAAGAAGATGTGAAACAGCTTGATGAAGTTTCCCACCCGGGAACGCCCTACCCAAAATGGATGGTACTCCAGTTGGACGTGGCAGAAGATCCGCGCCCAAAAGTGCTTTACCCCAAACGGTATGAAGACGGGGGACCGTGGCAGGATTTGCGCGGCACACAATGGAAAGGTTAAGCAGGTTCACACGGTAAGAACGCAGAAAGCTGCAATAGAAACGGGCTGCCCTAACGGCAGCCCGTTGTCATTTCAACAATTTTCGCCTCACTACAAGCCGATCACGCCTCATTCGGCTCTTCCCACGCTCTGGCTTTCTCAACGGCGCGCTGCCAGCCGCGGTAGAGCTCTGCGCTCACCTTCTTTTCCATCTCCGGCATGAAGGTTGTGTCCTTCTCGTAGCTTGAACGGATGTCCTCCTTGTCGTTCCAGAACCCAACGGCAAGTCCGGCAAGAAATGCCGAGCCGCGCGCCGTGGTCTCTATGATGGCGGGCCGTATGACCGGTACTCCCAGCACATCCGCCTGAAACTGCATCAGGAAATTGTTGGCGCTTGCCCCTCCGTCTACTTTCAGTTCTTTGGTGGGAATACCGGAATCCTTCTCCATACACTCCAGAACATCCCGCGTCTGATACGCAAGCGACTCCAGGGTTGCACGGATGATGTGATTTCGATTTGCGCCACGCGTCAGTCCCAGGATTGCGCCGCGTGCATACATATCCCAGTACGGTGCACCAAGCCCCGCAAAGGCAGGCACTACGTAAACGCCGTTTGTGTCCTTGACCTTTCCGGCAAAATATTCTGTATCCGCAGCATCAGTTATCAGGTGCAGCTCATCTCTAAGCCATTGAATTGCCGCGCCGGTTACAAAAATGGCGCCTTCAAGCGCGTACTCAACGCGGTCATCAATGCCCCACGCCAGTGTGGTTAACAACCCCGTTTCGGACTGTATCATCTTGCTGCCGGTATTCATGAGCACAAAGCTTCCTGTTCCGTAGGTGTTCTTGGCCATACCGTGTTCAAAACACGCCTGGCCAAAGAGTGCCGCCTGCTGATCTCCCGCGATACCGGCAATTGGAATTCTGGCTCCGCCAAAGGTTTTTTCGTGCGTGTGCCCGTACACATGGCTGGACGGTTTCACTTCCGGAAGCATGGAACGCGGGACACCAAGCACCTCAAGCAACTTGTCATCCCATTCCAGCGTCCGAATGTTGAACATGAGGGTTCGCGAGGCATTGGAGTAGTCGGTAACGTGAATCTCTCCCCGGGTAAGATTCCAGATGAGCCACGTGTCTACGGTTCCAAAGAGCAACTCTCCCGCTTTTGCCTTCTTGCGCGCCCCCTCCACGTTGTCCAGAATCCATTTTACCTTGGTTCCGGAAAAATAAGCGTCTATGACCAGACCTGTGTTCTCGCGGATGTAGGGTTCCCAGCCGTCCCGCTTGAGCCGATCACAAATCGCAGCCGTTCGCCGGTCCTGCCACACAATAGCGTTGTAGATTGGCCGTCCGCTGGTTTTGTCCCACACCACCGTGGTCTCGCGCTGATTGGTGATACCCATTGCGGCAATTTCTTCCGGTTTGGTGCCGGTGCGTTCAAGAACTTGTCGTGCTATACCGCTCTGTGTCCCCCAGATATCCATGGGGTCGTGTTCAACCCACCCTGCTTTTGGATAAATTTGCTCAAATTCCTGCTGCGCAACGCCGGCAATATTGCCCTGATGATCAAACAGAATGGCACGCGAACTTGTTGTGCCCTGGTCAAAGCTGAGAACGTACCTGGCCTTCATTTCCACCTCCTTCGAGCGTGATGGATGCAATAAGATTCACACCGGTCCCTGCGTAGTCTTCCAGAATTACTTTTCCGCGCTTCACCGGCAGATGCACCTCCATTTGATACAGCTCTGACAGCAAATTATCTATGTGCTCCTTGGGAAGCGCATGGTCGGTCCGCACCGCAAGGCGTGGAAAGATCTCCGAGTCGGTGCGACACGTGGCGGTGACAATACGCTTGGGCGCAAAATATTCTTCTCTCCCGTATTCCTTACCTCGCGGGCAGCGGTTGCCCTTCACTACCACGCTGTCATTTTCATCCTTAAAGAGTTGCAAATGGCAGCCAATAGGACAGCTAATACAGATCATCTCCCGAATGGATTCCTTGCTCGCCGTGGTCTTGCTCATTGCACGCTCACCTCCATGACCGAATCGCTTGTTGGCTGCATATCGGCTACATCACGCGCGGAGAATTTGACACTTATCATCTCAGATGGTTGCACGTGGTTCTTTTTGACTGATTTGACCACTCTATTATCCAATTTCACCTCAAGACGGGCGTTGTTTTTTACAATCAGAGTACGCAGGTAGAGCTTGTCAGGTTTATCCGGGTTGAACATCCCTGGATTGACGTATTTGACGTTCGCCCCCGCCTTTATCCTCACCTGCCGCTGCGGCTGTTTTCCCTTGAGGTAGGAGGCGACATATGATCCGGTACGCCGCGCCTCTTCAGCCACGTAATCGACCAGATCATGAACGTGAAGCACGTTTCCGCAGGAAAATATGCCGGGAACGCTGGTCATCATGGTTGAGTCTACCAGCGCGCCACCAGTTTGGGGGCTCAATTCAATGCCTGCCTTCTTGGAAAGTTCGTTCTCCGGAATCAACCCGACAGAAAGAAGGAGGGTGTCACACGGTATCTCAAAAGCCTTATCCGCGTCCGGTATGCCGTTCACAAGAGGCGTTACCTCCACCTTCTCAACGCGCTCTTTACCTTCTATTCGTGAGACAACGTGAGAGAGGTAGAGTGGAATTTCAAAGTCATTCAGGCACTGGACAATGTTCCGGGTCAACCCGGACGGATAGGGTTGGATCTCAATGACCGCATGTACCTTGCTGCCAACCCACGTCATTCGGCGCGCCATGATCAGTCCGATATCTCCGGAGCCCACCACCACCACGTCCTTGCCGGGAATGTAGCCTTCAATGTTCACCAGACGCTGCGCAAGTCCGGCTGTGTAGACGCCGGCGGGTCTGGTTCCCGGAATGCGGATGTTTCCCCTGTTTCGCTCCCGGCACCCCATGGCAAGCACCACTGCACGGGCGTTGAATTTGACCAGGCCGTACTCCGGCGAGTAGCAAAAGACCTCTTTTCCCGTTGCATCACTCACAAGATCAATCACGGTAGTGCCCAGCAGCACGCTGATATCGGAATCCCGTATCTGGCGGATAAACTCTTCTGCAAACTCCGGTCCGGTGAGCTCCTGCCTGAACTCCTGCAATCCGAATCCGTTGTGGATACATTGAAGAAGTATTCCACCCAGATGCTCTTCACGCTCAACAATTACCGTCTGTAGTCCGTTTTTTCTGCATTCCAGGGCCGCGGCCATGCCGGCGGCACCGCCGCCAATCACCACTACATCGTACTCAAGCTCTTTCATCTCTTTCCTACCCGTAGCCTACAGTCTTCCCACAAGGAGGGAACTTCCCGCACCGCGCTTGGTGACCTGCTCATATGTCATGCCTGTCTCACGCACGAGGATCTTGATGATCCTGTATGAGCAGAACCCGCCCTGACAACGCCCCATGCCCGCCCGGGTGAAGTATTTCACGCCGTCAAGCGTGGTGTGACCGCGCCTGATTGCTTCAACAATTTCCGCCTCAGAGATTTCCTCACACCGGCACACAATATGTGCATAGTCAGGATTCTTCTGAATCAGCGTGTCTGCGTCGTAGTGAGAAAGGTCCCTAATGCGGGGTACCTTCTCCACAAACGGGTCATACTCTGATTTCTCGGTCAGACGACAGCCGGCCTTCTTGAGCAAGTCTTTTACATACTCGCCAATGGCCGGGGACGCGGTCAGCCCGGGAGACTGAATACCCGCCACCTGGATGAGGTGCGGCGCCTTTTTTGAAATATCGATATAGAAGTCCCCTTCAGCCAGGGCGGGCCGTAATCCGGCAAACGAGGTAATTACATCGTTCTGAGAGACCGTCGGTATCATTTTCCGCGCGGAGTCAAATATTTTGTCCAGGTTTTCCGCGGAGGTTGCAAGATCTTCTTTGTCTTCAATGTCATCCGCGGTAGGCCCAACAAGCACGGTGCCCTCCACGGTGGGGATGACCAGCATTCCTTTTGAGATTTTGGTTGGTACCGGAAAGAGCACCCGAGTCGGTGCTGCCCGGGTGAGTCGGTCAAGGAGGTAATACTCGCCCTTGCGCGGGGTAATGGTAAACTCCTCCGCGCCGAGGATGGCTGACACGTTATCCGCATAAAGGCCTGCAGCGTTGACTACCCAGTTTGCCTGCACTCTTCTTCCATCTTCGGCCTCAATTAAGAAGCCGTCCCCTGATGGCTGTGAGCGTGACACCTTAAATCCGGTTAGAAGCTCCACGCCGTTCTTCTGTGCCGATTCCACAAGGGAAAACACAAATCGATACGGCTCCACAATGCCGCCGCCCGGCGCGTAAAGACCGCCTACCACATCCGGGTTGAGTTTGGGCTCGAGCTCAAACATGCGCTCGCGGGAACACATTTCAATACCGATAGCACTGTTTTCCACCCCCTGGCTGTAGAGGTGATCGATGTACTTCATCTCCTCTTCTTTTAGGGCGGCCACCAGAATACCGCACCGTTTGAACGGAAAGTCGAGTTCCCGCTGAAGACGGTCAAACATGAGATTTCCGCGGATTTCCAGGCGGGTTTTCAGGTACTTCTTATTGTGGTGAAATCCGCCGTGCACAATGCCGGAATTGGCTTTACTGGTGCCAAAGGAGACGTCAGCCTCTTTTTCCAGCAGCGTCACGGAAAGCTCATATGCGGATAATGTTCGTGCTATGGATGCGCCGCTTACGCCGGCACCAATGATTGCTACATCGCTCTTAGTCATGAGGTGTCTCTCTTCCCCGGGTATTGGTACTACCGTGTGTTCCTATAGTAGCAGACTGAGAGAGAGAACGCCAGCAATACCCGGAATCAGACGCTCTCCAGCGTTGCCGCCCGGCGAAAAAGTTCCGCAAAACTGCTCGTACTCCGAAAGAACACCGGCGGCTGGCCAACCGGCGCGCTCACGCGGCACTTCCCACCGCCGTAATGTTCTCCGCTCCACAGGTGCACCCAGTCATCTTCGGGCAGAAAGAGGGAACGCTGCCGCCTGCCCTTGCGGTATACCGGTGCCACCAGCAGGTCCCTTCCGTACAGGTACTGATACTGGTAGCGATGGAGCGCCGTATCGTTTTCATAATGGATGTACGGATGCCGGATGGGAGCCAGGCCACTCGCGGTGTACTCGGAAAAGACGGCGCGGTGATATGGCGCGAGCCCGGCATAGATCCGGGTCATGCGCGCAAGATGACTCAAGGTCTGGTCGTCAGAATTGAACTGCCAGTTGTCATCCGGACGGTTTCCTTCGTGGGTACGCATGAGCGGCGTGAATGCCGCATGTTCGGCCCAGCGCATGAATAGTTCTTTTGAGCGCTTCACCCACGCGAGCGTGGTGTATCCGCCCAGGTCTGAATGCCACGCTCCAACTCCGGTAAACCCTAATGAGATCCCTGCGGGAATGACACTGGCCAGCCCGTCATGCCGGCTCCAGCTCACCAGTTGGTCCCCGGCCCAGAATGCTGTTGCGTACCGGGAGGAACCGCCGCTGCCGGCGCGCATGAAAAATAATACCTCTCCAAGTTTGCCCGCCTCTTCCACCGCTTCCCGGTTTGCGCGCGCCCACAGGGAGGGTACGCGGTTGTGAACAAGCGCCGCAGGCTCTCCCGAGTGCAGAACGGCGTCTTCCGGAAGGTATTCTCCAAAGTCAGCCATCCATCCTGCAAGTCCGATCCCAATCATATTCTTCTTAATCACATCCTTGATCCAGCGAAACGCTGCAGGATTTGTGAGATCCACCATAGCCGCCGGGAACGTGGTGACGGTTACCAGATAATCCTCTCCCATCCGGTTCTTCACGCAATACCCTTTCTCTCTGGCTTCCTGATAGAGTGAACCTTCCACCGCAAGGAAGGTATTTATGTAACCGAGTAACCGTACCCCGGCCGCTTGTAACTCTGCGATCACATCGGGGAGCTGCGGGTACATCTGTGGATCATACACCCAGTTCCACATGAGCTGCCGTCCAAACGCCGTCTCCCGCTTGCCTTCCCAGTCCTGAACCCAGAGCGCGCTCACCTTTACTCCAGAGGCGGTGGCGTCCTCAAGCTTATTCCGCACGGTCTGCGTGCCGCCCTGTACGCCAAGCAACATCCCGCCAGTCACCCACTCAGGCAACGCCGGCTGCGTGCCGGTAATAGAGGTGATCGCGGAGACCGTTTCCACCGCACTTTCCTCCCGTCCCAGTATCACTCGCTCGGGGATCTGATGGAAGTAAAGCTCCGTCCGGTGTGCTGCGCGAAAATCAAATTCAGCGTACGCCGAGGCGTCACAGACACAGTACCAGTTAGCCGATGATACGAACGCCGGGAGCGGGAAGTAGGTGCTGTACCAGTGGCCGCCTGCTTTTGAGTGGAGATTTGCAAAGAGGGTAATAGGGTCATGGGAACGGCCCACCCCTTGTTCGGACACCCAGAGGGGTACCTTGCTCCCCTTCAAATCCAGGCGCGAGTACTGTTCTCCGCAGCCGTAAATGTGCTCATCTGCGTCACCGGGAAGCATGAGCCAGAATCGATTTACTTCCGCCGGAACGGTTGGAAACGTGAGTTCAAGCCGTCCCTCGGACTCTGAAATATGCAGTGTGACCCCTTCAGAGAACGCGACCTCTGCCTCCGAGGCCGTAAGGGAGTCTCCGGTTTCCGGCACATCGAGCGTATATGAGGTTGCATGCTTCTGCCACCCCACGCGCTCACGGATCTTGAAGTTCCCGTGATACATCTCGTGGCGGGCCGTCCCGCTGCCAAACGCTAGGCACGGATGGGAGCGGCTGTGCCGCAAAAGTGCATGACCGCGGGAACGAATCTCAAACCAGGTGCCGTTGTCACGTATTTCCATATTCTTCCGTGTCCTCCGCCATGCTGATAACTCGATTCAGGCGAGCCGAACGACCGGCGGCTATCGCGAGCTCGAGCGCACGCACGCCATCAAGAACGCTCACAACCGGCGGGCGCTGCCCCGCAATACAGTGTGCAAAGTGGTGCGCGAAGTCGCGGATATTCTCCGGCTCGGTTGCCTCTTCACCGTAGGTTACCGTTCGAGCCCCTGCTACGCCCTCTCCTGGATTCCCCCAGGAGACTACGCCAAGGTAGGTGGTCTGACCCGCATCAATCGCGCGGCTTCGCGTCTCTTTGAGACCGCACCAGACGGTGCCCTTCGTACCGTGTACGATTAGCGTCAGGTCAAAATCGAAACCGGTCAACGCGTGAGATATCTGAAAGACTGCACCGTCCACATAGGTACCGTTAATATAGGCTACATCTTCAAAATCAAAGTCCGTATGGATCCTGTCAGTGGTAACACAGTGGATCGATGACACTTCCTTCCCGGTGATGTACCGTGCAAGGTCAAGCCAGTGGGAGGTTTCCTCTACAATGAGGCCGCCTGAAAGGGCGCGCTTTTGAATCCAGTGCTGCCATTTATCACGCCGAAAGGGAGAGCGAAAGTGGTAGAGCGAGAACGCTTCAACGTGGCCGACCTCCCCTGCTTGCACAAGTGCTCTCATTTTGAGAATTGCAGGATTCAGGCGGAACTCGTAACCCACTGTGCACATAACGCCCTTAGCTTCCGCCTTTGCGGCAGCATCCTGAACGCGGCGGGCATCAGCGAGGGTAAGCGCCACCGGCTTTTCCAGCAACAGATGCTTGCCGGCTTCCAGGACCTGGATGGCGTGTTGCGCGTGAAGGTAGTCCGGCGTGCACAAACTCACCAGATCAATCGATGGATCGGCAAGGAGCTCATCCAGCGTCTCGCGCGGGGTGACTCCGATATCTTCCCACTGCAGGCCGAGTTCTTCCTCCCGGTAAAGGGGGCGAAGCACCAGCATGCTTCCTGCGGCAAAGGTTCCACCAACGGTCCCACGCCGCCCGGGCAGGAGATCCGCCACTGCAACCAACTCCACCCCGTTTCCGGCTCGGTAACCAGCGCAGTGCGCCATGCCAATTCCCAGTCCGCAAACCGCCGCACGTATCATGTGGCTTCTTCCTTCAGTACGTTTGCGATTTCTTCGCGCTGGGCGGCTACCGTTTTTGCGGCGGCGTAGGCGGCGTCGGCCGCTCTCGCAGCGCCAGCCGTGCCACCATCTGCTCTGCTGCCCTTCCTGTCAGCAAGCGATGCTTCAAACATGCGCAGGTACCCGTTCACGCGTTCCGGCGCAAGCGCACGCGGCACGAGTCCGAGAAGACGTTCAGCGTTCTCCCGCAGAATCAGTTTGAGGATCTCCGGTTCCAGCTCCAGCCCCTTCACTTCCGGAATCGAGCTGGAAGTAAAGGAAAATGGATTTGAGGCTTTCCGGTCTGTAGCCAGAAAGGAGTAAAGCCGTTCGGTGCGTTCGGTGTTTTCCTCCATGCTACACCACGGCAATGCAGGGTGTCCCGGGTCAAACCAGAATCCGTCGGTACCAAAGAGCACTCGCTCTCGAAAGCGGCTGAAAAACTCCCGGGCCGCAGGCGGTTTTTGGCTCAATTCCGCGTAAAAGTAAAGTCCGGGACTCAAATCAAGAAACGCATTGGGAAAGCGCTCCATGAAACGCGTGAACTCCTTCAGATTCCCTGCGCGAAAAAGCAGGTGGGGAAAGATAAATGTGGTCTGCGGATGCCTGGATAGCATGTTTTCGGTCTGTGTTTGAAGCTCAGAAAAGGATGGGATGGCACCGGCACCCGCCTGCCACCCCATGCGCCTGCCGTCATCGCGTTCCCAGAATACCGGCGGATCTGCTACGTGCAGGACCACCGGCAAGCCGGCCGCCGCTGCCGCATCAAAGACTTCGCCCAGCTGTGGCCCGTCCAGCGCGAACCCCAGTGTTGCCTGAAATGACGGCTTTCCCGCCCACATTTTCAGCCCGTCAGCGCCAAGCCCGGCGAGCGTTTCTACCTGCGCTCCCCCGTCAAAACGGATGTGCCGTTCGGGCTGAAAACGCGCCCGGTAATCTAGCCCTAAGAGCGCGTAGCAACTCTTCGGTTCACGCGCCTTGGCAAAGAGCGCTTCCGGATTGAAATTGATGCGATCGCGGTCCGGAAGAGAAACGATTCCGCTCTTTTTCACGTTCGAGCGGTCGCAACTTTCACGGAATTCATTCCAGCGCAGATGACTTGAGAAGTGGATGTGGGAATCAAAGAGCGCGAAATCTGTCATGGTACTACTTCAACGCAAACCGCGGACGCCGGGCCACCTCCGCAGTCAGGGTTATCCGAGCGTCGGGATGTTCCTGCAAGAGCGAGGCGGGAAATCGCGCTTCAGATGTGCCCAGGAGCATCCGCCTTACTACCGCGCTCTGCCACGGGCGGTTTAAATAGACTTGCACTTCCCGGGCGGAAAAAATCTGACGGAACCCTACCGTGACCGCCTGCGCCGGAACGCGGTCAAACGCGCCGCGAAGCGCGGTATTTGAGTTGATGGTGATTGTCTCCCGCGTAAGAGAAATGACCCTGCTCGGCAACGCCAGAAACGCTTCGTTGCTCATTTCCTCGCCTGGCTCAGGCGGTTCATTAAATGCGAGGTGGCCGTTAATGCCCACACCGGCAATACATATATCAGCGCCTCCGAGTTCCGCCAATCTTGCATCGTACTCCCCAACTGTCTCAGGGGAGGGAAAGACAATTTGGCTGCGCTCGAGTCCCATCTGTGACGGCATGGCGTCGATGAGTTCTTCATCCACAAAGCCGCGAAAAGAGAGCGGATCACGTGAGGAAATGAGCCTGCCCTCGCTGTCGAGGTACTCGTCCATGAAAAAAAGATGGAGTCCGGAGAGATCAAGCGGCCTGAAACGGCAGAGGCGGACAAAGCGCCGGTATTGAAATACCGGACCCACCGGCACAATCATGATGCTCGGGCGCCCCTGCGCGTTGTTTTTCTCAACCGCAGTGTACATGGCAAGCGCTATGTGCCAGTAAAGGTCAGTATCGTTTTCGACCACTTCTACCGGCAGGGCGTAGCGATCACGTGATGTTTCAATGTCTGTCTGGTAGATGTCCTGCATAGATCCTGTTCTATCCTTTCAATGCTCCCGAGGTCAGCCCCTTAATGATGCGTTCATGGAAAAATATGTAGACCGCAATGCTCGGGATAATTGCAAGGGTAATGGCGGCGTACATGGAGGTGTAGTTGGTAATAAACTGGCTCTTGAAAAAGCGGATGCCGAGCTGCAGGGTCCTGGCCCGCATTGAGGAGGTCAAAAGCAACGCGTAGATAAACTCGTTCCAGGAAAAGAGAAAGACAAACGTACCGGCGGTCACCAGTCCCAGTTTTGACAGCGGTAGAACCACGCGGCTAAAGCGTTGTTGGAATGAGCATCCGTCAATGATTGATGCCTCTTCCAGCTCCTTCGGTATGGTACGCATAAATCCGTATATCAAGAAAAGCGATATAGGCAGATTGATGGCCGCGTAGGTAATCACCAGCCCCCAGAGTCTGTCATAGAGGCCAACCCCGGTGATGATCTTGAAGTACGGGACCATGAGCGCGATGATTGGGACCAGAACGCCGGCGAGAATCATGTTCAACATGGTGTTCTGAAACCGGAACTTCTCCCTGGAAAATGCAAAGGCGGCCATAGAGGTGATAATCACGTTAAGAACTGTGGAAAGTGAGGAGACAATAATGGAGTTTACGAAAAGCCGCGGCAACCCGGAAACCTGGATTGCATCCACATAGTTTTGAAACTGCCACACTGCCGGCAGAGAAAAAGGATCTGTCTGCAGTTCAAGGTTCGTCTTGAAGGATGAGATAATGAGCCAGACGATAGGGACAAAGGTCATGATCAGAAAAAAAACAAGGATGAGCCATTTTGCTGTCTTTGCAATAATATCGGTTAAGGTCAACTCTCTTCCTGGCATACCGGAACTCCCTACTGTTTTGACTCGGCTACCGCATCACGCGAGGAGAGAAATCGCCTGATGGCGGCTATGATTATGGCCCCGACAATAATGAGTGTTGCGCCGGTTGCGTTGGCGTGGCCGTAATCCAGCGCCGCAAGCGCTTTATAGAGAATGAGTCCCATAACGGTAGTGCTGTTTGCCGGACCACCGTTTGTCATGAGAAATGTTGCTTCAAAATGGCGCAGACCAAAGGCAACTGCCAGCGTCATGGCCGTCACCAGGATGCTTCTGATCATGGGAATGGTAATGTAACGCTCCTGTTGCCACACGTTTGCGCCGTCGATTTGGGCCGCCTCGTAATAAGACTCCGGAACGGACATAGTGCCGGCAAGAATAATAATCATGAAGTAGCCAATATAGACCACCTCCTGGAACATCACCGCGGGCAGGGCAGTCTCAATTTCACCAAGCCAGTTGTGGGTCCAACCTGAAAGGCCAATCATGTCAAGAAAGGCGTTCAGTGCCCCAAACTCCGCGTTGTAAATGGCAAGCCAGAGCATGGCTATTGCTACCTTGGAAATGACATTGGGCAGGAAGTAGACCGTCCTGAGAACACGCCAGCCTTTTGGCCTGCGCGCGAGTATCATTGCCACGGTGGCCGCCAGGGTGATTTGAACCACGCCCAGCGCGAACGCCCACAGAAAATTATTACGAACCGCCAGTTGAAAATTCTGGTTGCCAAAATTGTCTATGAAGTTCTTGAACCCGATGAACTTCATGGCAGAAACGCCATTCCACTTTGTCAGGCTAACAGTAAACACAAAACCGAGCGGATAGACAAAGAAAAGTCCGTAGAGCACAATAACCGGCAGCAGGAAGAGCAGAATTCCTTTCCAGTGCTTGTTCAACTTGCGTCCAGCCACATTTACCCTCGTTTCCCGTGTGTCTATAACCGACGGGAGGACTGTAGAGTCCTCCCGTCTATCTGGTACGTCTTAGTTATTGGCTACAGCCTGAAGCTGCTTTACAAACTCTTCCGGCGTCATCCGTCCAAGCGCCATGGCGCCAAAACCCTGTCCGAGTTCTGCGGTGACGTCAACCGGGAAGTTTGCCTGGAAGTGGGAGACAGCAAAACTTGCGTTGTTCAACGCATCGATAAATTGCAACTGCAACGGATCGATATTGGTTCTGTCCACTTCATACTTAATAGCAAAAAGCGATCCTGCCGACTCTGATATTTTTGCCACGTTCTCCGGCTTGGTCAACCACTTAAGGAACTTGACCACTGCCGCCCGGCGGGCCGGATCATCTGTAGAGGCCGCTGCAAGGTTGGAAAGCGGGAATGCAATTTGTGCACCGTACTTGCCGCCTTTTACCTGCGGAGCGGGTGTAAGCTTGGTTGCCTTGTAGACTTCCGGGGCTTCGTCACGAATCCGGCCAATATACCACGGTCCGTTAATAAACATTGCCGTGCGTCCGGCCAGATAGTGGCCGCCCGATACACCCGCGTCCGCACCTACCGCGTCCTTGGTGGTGTATTCCTGGAACATGCGCTGCATGATCCGTGCTGCTTCCACGTACTGGGGATCTGTGAGCGGCTTGTCCCATACGTCCTGGCCGCCAATGCTGGCGAGAATGTGACTGTACCAGAGCATGGAGGTCCAGGCGTTGGAACCGCCGGTCATTTGAGAAGCAGGCACAATGCCGGCAGCTTTTAGTCTGTCAGCGTCTTTCCAGAACTGGTCAAACGTCTTGGGGAACTCTTTAATTCCGGCTTTGTCAAACAGATCCTGGTTGTACCAGATTGGGGTTACCCCAACTTCAAAAGGAATTGACTTGGTGACTCCGTTCTTGGTGGCTCCCTTTATGGTGCCTGGAACGAACTGCTTGCCCCACGCTCCGTTCAAATCCTTGGTGAAGTCCATCAGCAAGTCGCCTTCGTAGTACTGGAAGGTGGTTGGATCGGGATTGAATATGAAGATATCGGGCACCTGGCCTGCCGCAATAGCCGCATTGATCTTGTCACGATATCCGTCGTAGTCAGGATTTGGCTCCACCACGACTTTAATCTTGCCTTCGTTGGCCTGATTAAACTCTTCGACCAGCGCGTCAATAGCCGGCGCCTTGGCGTCCTGGCCTACCCAGATAGAAGGCCAGTTGATCACAATTTCGCCGCCGCCACCCTGCTGTTGTCCACTTGCGAACACAAACGAGGGTACGAGCACAAGCGCCACAATTGCGGCGAGTACGATTAAGAATCGACTTCTCATAGTACGCTCCTTTTAGTTTCTTTCTCTAACTAAGTAAAACACGGAACTAATTCCATGTCAACTTTTTTTGTTTCAACTCCACATCGCGCCACCAGAGACTCCCCCGGCCACGCTCTACGTCGCCTGGGCAAAGAAGTGATCATATACCAAATCACACGCGCCCTTGCAGGCAATGAGCGGGTCATACTGGCGTGAAATGACTCGAGCTTCTCCGTTTCTCATTGTCTGCGGGGTAGATTGCAACCCTGCACGGATCTCCTGAGAGAAAAAATCTGAAATGCCCTGGAAACGGCTTACTACCAGGAACGCCTCCGGATTGAGAATATTGGAAAGACTGTAAACCGCGTGTACCAGCAATCGCGCAACGTCGCGCATACCCTTTACCGTCTGATTGTCATCATTTTGCAGTCGGCGTTCAAGCTCTTCAAGCGAGGTAATCCCAATTTGTGAGCGCACGAGTTCCAGAATTGCGTCTTCGGAAAGATAGGTCTCCAGGCAGCCTGCCGCACCGCATTCGCACGTTTTGCCGTTCACATCCACCGACATGTGGCCAATCTCCACCGCCGTCTTGTTGCGGCTGACAAAAAGCCTGCCGCCGTGAATGAAAGCCCCGCCAACCCCTGAACGGATCAGAACGGCAAGAAGAGAGTCCTCACCCTTGGTAGCACCGTAGCGGTACTCTGCAAGCGCAATGACAGAGGCGTTATTGTGTATGAAAACGGGAAGATCAAAGGCCGATGTAAGACGTTCGGAAATGTTGAAGTTCTTCATTCCATCAATCCGAGGATAGCGCAGAACAATGCCCTCATTAATGTCCACCATCCCGGGAGCGCCAACGCCAATACCGAGAATGCGTTGGGTGTCTATGTCAGAGGCGCGGATTGACTCTCCAATAAGTGCCTCAATGCGGTCGGTGACCTCATCCGCGTTGATCTCCGTTTCAAAGTTGACTACGTTCTGGTAAACCGCCGCGCCTGAAAAATCCACCACCACAATGGCCGCGGAGACAGACCAGAAATCTACGCCAATAGCGTAGAAACTTCCGGGATCCACGCAGTAAAAAGAGGGCTTGCGCCCTTTTCGGTCAGATAGGTCTTTCTCCCCGCTGCACTCGCGGATAATGCCGCGTCCCTCGAGTTCGGAGAAGATTCGGAACACCGTTGGCGGCTTGAGGCTGGTCAGCTGGGCTACTTCCGACTGGGAAATGCCGCGATGCGTATAGATAAGGTTAAGAACGAGTTTCTCGTTTCGTTCACGAATGTCATTGCTTCTAAGCGGCCGTCTGTTCATCAGAGTCTCCCCCTCCCGGTACATCTAATTCGTTTCCAGCCGCGGGATGGTGGCGTTGGCATAGGGCAAAATGGCCACCTGCGGATTGTCGGGAAGCGGCCTGCGCGCGCTGGAAATCGCCTCCTCTACGGTTGCCACCGGTTGAAGAAGGAGACTCCTTGCAAATTGAAACGACATTTCAGAAATGACAAAGAGCTCTACGCGCGAGGCGTCCCGCGCAATCTGGTACGCCTTGTGCGGCCCCACATGAAAACCCTCTGCAGCGAATTCCTCCAGAACCTCCGCCGTTGAACCTTTTGACTGCACCCACTTTTCATACGTGCTGCTTCCCGTACCTTCACTGCACGCCGCAGCAAGTATGACGGTAGCACCGTCTGAGGCCACCAGTGCCGCGTGGGCAAAACCCTTCTGCGCCTGGTAGACGTTAATATCCTTCGGATATCCTCCGGGGGAGGCAATGACAATATCGTAGGTACGGTGCACCGGCACCTGATACAGGTCGCGCACAATGGGAATTCCTGCTGCCATCACCGCGCGCGGATCTCCTGAAACGGCACGGACAATCTGCTTCCGGTCGTTAAGAATAGCGTTCAGTGCAAAATCGACCCGCAAATGTGTGCCAAGCTCCTCAACGTCCTGTCGGGCCGGATTGTGATCGTATTCGCCAAGACGCGCGTCTGGCTCTGTCATCATGGCGTGGTTGTGATTGACCGTGACCTCCCCGGCAAGCCCTATGCAGGCGCTCTTCACACCACCGGAAAAGCCCATGAACTGATGCGGCTCAATATTGCCCACCACCACGCGCAGATCTGCCTCCACGTAGCGCCTGTTAAACCACGCTTCGGTGCCGCGGCTGGTGGTGCCAAGATGCACCAGTTGCCCGGAGTCGTACGCGTCATGGCAAATCACCGGATAACGAGAGAGGATCTCTTTGGGAACGACCACCGGAAACTCATCCGGCGGCATAGGCGGGTGGGTTCCGGTTGCGATAATCAGGGTGATGTGATCCGGGGCTATCCCTATTGCTTCTATTGCCTCAAGAAGCGGCGGCAGGAGGGCCGCATGCGGAACCGGCCGGGTCTTGTCATTAATTGCAACCGCGGCGCTTTTAGCACCGCGAAACTGCTGGAGACCCACGGCCCCTTCCGGGGCCGAAAGTGCGCGCCGTACGGCCGCCTGCTGATCCGGCGCTGCCCCGACGTTCCTGGGGGTGATTTCCGTCACATCCCAGGAGTCCGGCAGCTCGAAATCCAGCGTCTTTTTGCCGTACGGCACGGTGAAGTGTTTCACGTCTTACGCGCTCCGGTAGAGCTTTGTAAGGACAAACTCGTTGTGGCGCAATGCCTCCGCTGCGGTCAACCGGCCGTTGATAGTATGCCCCATCACGTCCATCACCTTGTCTGCCGCCTGGTCAAGGGTCATCTCAAGCCGCAGCATGTCAGTGATGTCCACGTCCACGTGCTCACTCATCGTTTCAGCAGTGAGCGGGTTGGCGGTGATCTTCATGACCGGAATGATCGGATTGCCGATGATATTGCCCTGTCCGGTGGTAAAGAAATGCAGAACGCTGCCCGCCGCGGCACAGAGAGTTACCATTTCAGCAGCAGCGCTCGAGGTATCCATGAAGTGCAGCCCCTTGCCCTGCGGCGCTTCCGCCGGGGTAAGCACGGACTGGACCTTGTTCTTCCCCATCTTCTCGACATTGCCCATTGCTTTCTCTTCAATAGTGGACAATCCGCCGCGAATATTGCCTTCCGTGGGTTGTGACCCGAGGAGATCCGCGCCGGTGCCAATAATGAAATCCTGGTAATCCTGGAACGTCTTCATAAACTCGTTGCGGACCTGCTCATTAATGCATTGATCCGCAATGACATCTTCCCCACCGGTAACCTCGCTGGTTTCTCCAAAGATGGCCGTGGCTCCCTTTGCCAGCATGCGGTCAAGCACCCGCCCAACAGCCGGATTTGACGCGAGCCCCAGGGTCGTGTCCGACTCACCGCACTTGGCGCTGACCATGAGGTCCGCCATCTCTATGGGCACGCGTGGAACTTCGCTCGCGTACTGTATGAACTCTTTCGCCTTGCGGGAGGCAAGTTCAATAGTCTTCAGGTCGCCGTAGCGTTCAATGCTGAACGCGGCAACAGGCTTTCCGGTTTCCGCAATGGCGTTGGCAATACGCTCGGTCCATTTTGGTTCAATACCGATGATAATGGCAGCCGCAATGTTGGGATTACGTCCCGTTCCGATGAGTGTATTGAAAGTAAGATCAAGGTCATCGCCAAACTGAAGACGGCCGTAGGGATGCGGAATCGCCATAACGTCACGAATAAGATAGGAAACGCCTTCTGCCGCAGCGTTGGAAATATCATCCACGGGAATTACGGCAACGTAGTTCCTGACGCCTACGCGTCCATTTTCTCTTTTGTATCCTGTCATTTTCATTTCACCTGCCATTATGCCCACCTCACACTCTTGATGTTCTGGGTGTGTACGTGATCACCGGTCTTTATGCCGGTGGTAGCCTTCCCAATAGAACGGCCGTACTCAATCACCTCTTCACCGCTGGCAATATCGCGCACCGCAATCTTGTGTCCCAGTGGTATGTCACCGGTTGCCTTAACCCTGGCGATCTCTTTGCCTTCGAGTGTGACCGCCGTCACCTCTATACCTGCTGAGACGTCCGTAACGACCACCGCTACGGCGTCTTCCACCTCGTGCATCAACGCACCATGCTTCATCGTTTTCTCCTTAACGCGTATTGACGGCTCTGCATTTGTTTCTTACAATAAGAAACTAACTTTTTACTTTTGTACACCGACGGGAGGCAGTTGTCAAGCCCGGAAAAACACGCAAGGAGTCAAAGATGAAAATTTTCCTGGATACGGCGGACACAAAACAAATTGAGCAGGCATTGAAGTGGGGCGTCATAGACGGCGTTACCACCAATCCGACCCACGTATCAAAGACCGGAAGAACCGTGAGTGATCTCTACCCGGAGATCGTAAAAATGGTCGACGGTCCGGTGAGTCTGGAGACAATCGGCCTGGATGCTGATACCATTGTCAAAGAGGGACGGGAACTGGCCAAGGTCGGAGACAACGTGGTGGTCAAGATTCCGCTTATGAAAGAAGGGCTTATGGCCGCCAAACGGCTGACCTCTGAAGAAATTAAGACCAACATCACCACGACGTTTTCTCCGGTGCAGGCATTGCTTGCGGCAAAAGTGGGCGCTACCTACATTAGCCCCTTTGTTGGCAGGCTCGATTACATTGGCCACAACGGGATGCAGCTTGTGGAACAGATCCGCCAGATATATGACAACTATGGCTACGAAACCGAAATCATAGTTGCTGCTATCCGCCATCCCATGCACGTGCTGGAGTCGGCGCTGATTGGCGCGGACGTGTGCACCATGAGCATGGACGTGCTGGCAATGCTCTATGATCATCCGTTGACGGACATCGGGATTGAGATGTTCCTCAAGGACTACGAAAAGGTCCCCAAGTAACCAAAGAGCAGGGAGGAACCATGGAGAAGAAGAAACTTTATTTAGGCGGAAAGTGGGTCGACACAAAGGACCACTTCACGGTAGTAGACCCCGGAAACGGAGAAACCCTGGCGGAAATTCCGGCGGCTACCCGCGACGATGCAAGAAAAGCCGTGGAAGCCGCCGACAGCGCGTTTCTGGGGTGGCGCAGACTTACCGGCATGAAAAGGGGTGACTATCTCCTGGCCGTAGCCGCGGCCATTGACCGGCGCCGAGATGAAATGGCCCGCACCATAACCCGTGAAAACGGAAAACCGCTTTCGGAGAGCATGGGAGAAGTGAACGTTGCCATTGATCACCTGCGCTGGTTCGCCGAAGAGGCGCGGCGGGCATACGGACGCATAGTGCCCCACCAGGCCCCCGGCAAACGCCACCTCATCATGAAACAACCGGTCGGAGTTGTGGCTGCCATATCTCCCTGGAACTTTCCGCTGGTACTCGCCGTCCGGAAAGTCGCCCCCGCGCTCGCTGCCGGATGCAGCGTAATTCTCAGGCCTGCCAGTCAGACACCCGTCTGCGCGCTCGCACTGGCAGAGTGTATGGAGGAAGCGGAAATACCGAAAGGAGTGTTTCAGGTCATAGCCGGACCGGCACAGCCAATTGCCGATGAGTTCATGGAAAATCCGATTGTGAAGAAGATCACCTTCACCGGCTCAACTGAAGTTGGAAAGAAACTCCTGGATCGTGCCTCTAAAACCGTAACCAAGCTCTCCCTGGAGCTTGGCGGTCACGCTCCCGTGCTTGTATTTGACGACGCGGACCTTGACCTGGCGGTGAACGCCGCACTCATTACCAAGTTCCGCAACACCGGACAATCGTGCATCGCTGCCAATCGCATTTACGTGCAGCGCGGCGTATACGAAGAGTTCTTGAAACGATTTGTAGCAGAAACACAGAAATTGAAGGTCGGCTATGGTCTGGAGGACGGAGTAGACATAGGCCCAGTGGTAAACGATGCCGGCCTCAAGAACGCCCTTGCCCATATTGAGAACGCAAAGAACGCCGGCGCGCGCGTTATGTGCGGAGGGAAAGCCCTTGATCGCAGTGACGGGACATTCCTTGAAGCCACCGTCCTTGCAGATGTTCCTTCAGACGCGGCCTGCATGAAGGATGAAACCTTTGCGCCGGTAGCTCCCGTATGCGTCTTTGACACAGAAGAAGAAGCAGTCCATGAGGCAAACAACACGCGCTACGGTCTGGCCGCATACGCGTTCACCAGCAATCTTAACCGCGCCTGGCGGCTGGCGGAAAGCCTGGAGGCAGGCACCGTTGGCCTCAACGATGCCGTCCCCTCAACGAGCAATTGCCCCTTTGGCGGCATGAAAGAGAGCGGTCAGGGCCGCGAGCTCGGTGCGGAAGGCATGGAAGCGTTTTTGGAAACAAAACATGTGTCCTTTGGTGGTGTGCCGGATCCGATCTGATTCGCATTGAATCTACTTTTCACAGCGGCCCGGCTTTCTGCCGGGCCATTTTTTGGCCGTCGCCGAAGATTGTGTAGTGGCCCGAAGATTGGGTATTTGAAGCAGCAGGAGATTTCAGGGCGTAGATCACGATAGTACCGATACGGTACTTCAGGAGGTCTCGCCCGTGTTTCAACCACCCTACTGCCCCCACCGCCACTGCGACGCTCACTACCATCGGCCACAGGACCAGTGGTGGGAGCAG